>Ga0070754_10000674_pt1 | contig 30558 bp, 22 predicted proteins | sample VirMetDEL_Sep_01_FD_75181 | JGI IMG/M metagenome (GOLD analysis project Ga0070754, IMG submission 75181) | Aqueous microbial communities from the Delaware River and Bay under freshwater to marine salinity gradient to study organic matter... | ecosystem: Environmental > Aquatic > Marine >...
AGAATGACTGGCGATCAGCACCAGCGCGGCAAAGGCGAGGGCAAAGCGCAGCAGCAGGAAGGCGAAGGGCGAAGCATGGTCCAGGCCCAGGCGAGCGAAGATCGCACCACCGGACCAGAGCAGCACGAACAGAGCCGTCGTGCCATAGGTGCGCAGGGAAGTCGAATCGAAACACATGAGGGAACACCTGTCGAAAATCCACATGAGCTCCGTACGCGCGCAAGGGCGCGCGTCGCTGAGGCGATGAAACGGAGCGCGGAGGAGCGGGATCAGCCCGCTTGGACGAGGGCCGGCGGTGGAGGGGTGCCGGCGCGACAGGCAGGTGGTGGCGCGCAGCTGTCGACAGCGACGTGATAGGCGGCGCTGGCGGAGTCGTTGTGGCAATGCGCGGTGAGGGGCATGAAAACAGCTTCGGATATGTCGCAGAAGCCTGGAGGCTAGCCTGCCGCTGCCGTACGGTCAATGACCGTCGAATTCGCCCTGATAGCAAACCGGTGAGCTGGGCGAGTCATGACGCTGCAGTTCATCTTCGAGGAACTCCGCCAGCACCCGGGCGTTGTTGTGTGCCTCGTCGCGCGCCGCATAGAGCAGCGTCAGCGTGCCCCTCGCTGCCCAGTGCAGCAGGCGCTGCCAGTGCTCGGGGTGGGCGCTCAGTTCACGGCGGTAGGCGGTGCGAAAATCATCGAAGGCCTCGGCGCGGTGGGCGAAGGACTTGCGCAATGCGTTGCTGGGGGCGACTTCGGCTAGCCACTCATCGAGCACCAGGGCCTCCCTGGAGAGGCCGCGAGGCCACAAGCGGTCGACCAGCACGCGTTGGCCATCGCTGGTTTGTGCATCGAGATAAACACGCTTGCACTGGATCATGGGCTTGCCTGACTGCCTGCGGCAATGCCGCACTTGGCGGCGTCTGCAGGCTCGATTAGCGTGGTGAAAGGAGGATTCACCATGGACTATTTCATTATCGTCGTCACCACGGCAGCGGGGCTGTACTTTCACTGGTGGCTGTTCCGTCGCATTCGCCAGTGGAGCGATCGCGACCTGGCGCTGTCCCTTGCCGATGGCAATGAGCACAAGCGTCAGTACATGCTCGAGCAATTGGCCCGTGCGCGAGCGCAGGGCGTCAGGCGCAAGGAGTTGCCGGCCTGGCTGGAGCAGGCGGCGGGGCAATATCCCCGCAGCGATGCATAACGCCTAAGCCCCTTGCGTGAACGAGGGGCTTCGACCCTCGATCATTCGCTGGCAGCTTCGATCTCGAGTTCGTCCAGCGCATCCGGCTGGCTCTTGAAGGCCTTGGCGAAGATGTCGCGGTTCTTGGCCATGAATATCCCCAGTTCCTCGCCCTGTTCCTCGTTCAAGGACGGAACCGCCTTGTGCAGCACCTCGCTCAGGCGCTCTGCCAGTTCCAGCATCTTGTCGTAACGATCGGCTTCGGCCTTATCCATGAACAAGCGCTCCGGATCGCGACTGCTGCGATACACCACTTCGACGGCCATTCATCACCTCATCTGCCTTCATGCGTGTCTGTTGGTAACTGTTTATTTATACAGTATTCGAAGCATAAAGAACTCGCTGCCGTTTGGCCAGCAGCGAGTGTCGAGAATTCAGCGGTCGCTGCGGATCGGGCTGAACTCGGCGGGTACCCAGGCGTAGCCTTGGGCTTCCTTGCGTACGTGGCCCAGGCCGGGGAAGGGCAGGTGCGCGCCGGCGACCCACAGCTTGTCCTTGGCCGCTTCGGCCAGGATGCGTTGGCGTGATTGCCTGGCCTTGTCGCTGTCGACATCGAACTCGATGACCACTTCAGGTTTGGCGAACTGCACGGCGTGGTTGTGCAGGATGTCGCCCCATACCAGCAGGCTCTGTTCACCCGATTTGAACAGGTAGGAGGTATGTCCGGGCGTGTGTCCCGGGCTCGCTACCAGGCTGACGCCAGGCAACAATTCGCCTTCTGCCTTGTAGGGCTTGAGCTTGTTCATCTTGGCATAGGGTGCGACTGCCTGTTGCGCCATCTTGAACATGCCCTGCATGCCTTCGGGGGCCTTGGCCATGGTCGCCTCGTCGAGCCAGAAGTCAGCCTCCGCCTGCGGCACTTCCACGGTCGCGTTGGGGTAGGCCGGGCTGCCGTCGGCATTGACCAGGCCGCAGGCGTGGTCTGGATGCAGGTGGGTGAGCAGCACGGTATCGACCTGCTCCGGCTGGTAGCCGGATGCCTTGAGGTTGGTCTGCACCACGCCGGGCGTCGGCCGAAGCATTGGGCCGCGCCGGTATCGACCAGCACCAGGTTGTCGCCGGTGTTGATCAGGTAGGCGTTGACCGCAGTCTGCACGCCTTTCTCGGACGCCACGAACATGCGCGCCAGCAGCGATTGCAGGTCCTTGTCATCGATGCCCTTGAGCAGGCTGGCAGGCAGGTCGACGTAGCCGTCATACAGAGCGGTGACTTCGAAGTCCCCGAGTGCCATGCGGTAGTAGCCCGGTACCTGGGTCTTCTGTTGTGCCGGTGCGGCGGCCTGTAGCGGCAGGCTGACCAGGGCGATCATGGCGAACGACAATGCGGTGCTCAGCGAGAAAAGACGCATGGGGGATCCTTCATTGAGAGTGGCGATGGCGCAGTGTGCGACGCGTCGGGGCATCTTGGCGAGCCTGTGATGTCAGTTTCAGCCTCGTCGCGTCCGGCTGGGCCGTGCCAAATCGTCACATCGCGGCAGCATCCTCGAACTGGTCTTTTTCCTGCATGATTGTTCCTTGCGAATGCCCGATGTGGGGATTCGGGGCGTTGTGCCAGGTCTCGTGGGGAGTTGTAAGGATGAATTGGGCTGAGCGCTTGCGCGAAAACATGCACGGTCTGGCGGAGTCGCTGGGCAATCTGTTGATGGAGGCTTTCCATTACCTGGCCTTGTTCGCCATTGGGGCGATCACGGCCTGGGCGGGAGTGATGGCCTTTATCGGCATGCTGGAGAAGGGCCACATCACGGTCGATGACATCCTGCTGCTGTTCATCTACCTGGAGCTGGCAGCGATGGTGGGGATCTATTTCAAGACCAACCACATGCCGATTCGCTTCATGATCTACGTGGCGATCACCGCGCTGACCCGCTTGCTGATTTCCGATATTTCCCATACCCACAAGCCGAGCTGGGGCGTGGTAATGGTGTCGGGGGCGATCCTGCTGCTGGCGTTGGCGATTCTGGTGGTGCGCTATGCCTCGTCGCGTTTCCCGGCCGTGGCTGGCCCGCATCCGCGCAGCAAGGCGCGCAACCGTGCGGATGCGGAATCCGAGCGTGACGATATGTCTGACTGAGATGTAGGGTGGATCGGGGCACGTAGTCGACGCTGTTCTCATCTACCCGTGCGTGATGGTGGATCGATGAAGCGTGATCCACCCCACGAGGCGAGGCGTCAGCCGAGCGGCGCGAACAGCGCCGCCAGATCGGCTTCGTCCAGTTGCCACTGGCCCTGACTGCCACCGTCGAGCACGCCCTTGGCCAGGTTGGCCTTGGCGTGCTGCAGCTGCTGGATCTTTTCCTCGACGCTGCCACGGGCGATCAGCTTGTAGACGAACACTGGCTTGTCCTGGCCGATGCGATAGGCGCGGTCGCTGGCCTGGGCTTCGGCAGCCGGATTCCACCAGGGGTCGAAGTGGATCACGGTGTCGGCGGCGGTCAGGTTGAGGCCGCTGCCGCCGGCCTTGAGACTGATCAGGAACACCGGGAATTCCCCGGCCTGGAAGCGCTCGACCGGTGTGCGCCGATCCTGGGTGCTGCCGGTCAGCTTGGTGTAGGCGATCTTGCGTGTCTGCAGTTCCACCTCGATCAGCGTCAGCATCGAGGTGAACTGGGAGAACAGCAGCACGCGGCGGCCTTCGTCGACCAGTTCCTGAAGCATCTCCAGCAGGGCGCTGAGCTTGCCCGAGTCGCTGGCGCTCAAGGCGCTGCCGTCTTCACCCAGCAGGCGCAGGTCACAGCAGCTCTGGCGTAGGCGCAGCAGGGCTTCGAGAATGACGATGTGGCTGCGTGCCAGGCCCTGGCGGGCGATCTCGTCGCGCACCTTCTTGTCCATGGCCAGGCGCAGGGTCTCATAGCGATCACGTTGCAGTTGGGTCATCTCGACCCACTGGGTGATCTCGGTCTTCGGCGGCAGCTCGCTGGCCACCTGTTCCTTGGTGCGGCGCAACAGGAAGGGGCGGATGCGCCCATTCAGGTGGGCCAGACGATGAGCGTCGCCGCGCTTTTCGATAGGCGTGCGGTAGTCACGTGTGAAGGCCTTGGCGTCGCCCAGCCAGCCGGGCATGAGGAAGTTAAACAGTGACCACAGCTCGCCCAGGTGGTTTTCCAGTGGTGTACCGGTCAGGCACAGACGCAGGTCGGCCTGCACCTGAGCGGCGGCCGTGGCGGCCTTGCTGCGCGGGTTCTTGATGTTCTGCGCTTCGTCGAGGATCAGCAGGCGATAGCGCTGCTGGTTGAGCGCCTTGAGATCGCGCGGCAGCAACGCGTAGGTGGTGAGGATGATGTCGTGCGCGGCAATCTCCTCGAACAGCGCCTTGCGTTTGCTGCCGTGCAGGGCCAGTACGCGTAACTCTGGGGTGAAGCGTTCGGCTTCGTCCTGCCAGTTGGGAATCAGGCTGGTGGGCATGACGATCAGCGCAGGCTGTTGCAGGCGTCCGGCCTGTTTCTCGCAGAGGATATGCGCCAGGGTCTGCAGGGTCTTGCCCAGGCCCATGTCATCGGCCAGCACGCCGCCGACGCGTAGCTCGGCCAGGGTCTGCATCCAGTTCAGCCCCTCCAGCTGATAGGTGCGCAACTCGGCGTTCAATCCACGGGGCGCAGCGACTTCACGGACGGAAAGATGCTGCAGCCGTTCGGCGAAGCCACGCAGCTCATCGCCACCTTGCCAGCTCAGGGCCGGGCCGGTGGCCAGAGCAGCCAGGCGCGCCGCATCGGCGCGTCCGAGGCGCAGTGGCAGGTGGTCTTCGGCCGGGTCGCGAAAGTACAGCTCGCCGAGCGTCGCCAGTAGCGGCTTGAGGCGGGCGAAGGGCAGGGCGATGCGTTTGCCGCCTTGCGGCAGGTTGACCAGCAGACGGTCTTCATCCGAGCGTTGTGCCAGCGCTTCGGGCGCCAGCAGCCAGGGCGTGCGGCGAATGGCCTGGAGCAGGATCGGCAGCAGGCTCAGGCGCTGGCCTTCGACTTCGATGCCCAGTTCGAGGTCGAACCAGTTCTGCTGCGGGTCCTCCTCGACTTCGGCGAACCAGTCGTCGACTTCGGCCAGGTTGTACTGGAAGTCCGGGCGCATCTGGATTTGCCAGCCTTCTGCGCGCAATTGCGGCAAGCGCTGCTGGACGAAATCCAGCCAGTCGCGCTCACGTTCCAGTTCGAACGGCTCACCGGCCTCGGCGGGCAGTGCCTCGCTCTGGCGCAACGCCACTTGCAGACCGAGGCCTTCCAGGCGTTTGCGCAGTGTGGCTTCGGCCGTCGCGTCGCGGATCAGGCGCAGGTTGGTGGCTTCATCCAGACGTTTGACCAGGTCCTTGGCCGGCTTACCGAAGACGCGGTGTCCGGCGTAGTCGAAGGCCAGTGCAGCGCGATGCTGAGTCTGTTCGTGCATGCGTCCCTTGCGCGCATCGAAATGCACACGCACCTGGCTGCCAAGGCTGAGGATGGGTGTAGGGGCGATGTTTTCGAGGCGTTTTTCCGCCAGCTCCTTGTTCGGCACGATGATGTCCGACAGGTCGCTGCCGGCACGCTGCCGGGTTTCCAGGGCGAGCAGTGCGGCGACCACGTGCTTGCAGTTGAAGCCGACCGGGCAGTTGCAGTGTCCGGTCACGCTCCACTTGCGCCCGTAGGGGTGCAGGGTGATGCGTTGCTGATAGGTCTGCCCGCCCGAGCCACGGCAATTGGCGAGCAGGCTGTTGTCCTTGAGGCTTAGCAGTCTGCTGCGCTTTTCTTCTGCGTAGGCGATGCCCCGGCGCAGGTCGCCGGCGCCGAACTCCGAGCGCCAGTCTTCCTGTCGTAGCTGGTGGATATCCAGGGGCATCAACGAAACCCCGTGGTCAAGAGAGATGGGCGCATGAACGGGCCGTGGCAATGCAAAGCCGCAGATTTTCGCATAGCCGCGTGGGGATTAGCAGGCGTGCAGGGGCGATTGCCGACGTGCAGTCGTGGCCAGGGGCGATCTCAGCTCTCGAAGGCTGCCCGGTATTGCCTCGGCGTGGCGCCCAGAGCCTGGCGGAAGCGATTGCTGAAGTGGCTGGCGCTGGCGAATCCGCAGGCCAGCGCCACCTCGCTCAGTGCCGGGTGTGGCTGACGCAGCATCTGACAGGCGCGCGCCAGGCGCCGGGTCAGCACGTAGCGATGCGGCGGCAGGCCGAAGCTGGTCTGGAACATGCGCGCGAAGTGATATTCCGACAGGGCGCAGAGCGCAGCCAACTGGCTCAGTGGCAGCGGCGTGTCCAGGTGTTGTTCGATGAAGTCGCGCACACGTTTGCGCTGCAACGGCGCCAGCCCACCTTTGAGGCGAAGGCCCTGGCGCAGGCCAACCTGGGTCAGCAGCGCATGGTCGAGCATGGCATGGGCCAGGCTGCTGGCCAGCAGGCGTTCGCCGGGCTCCTGCCAGTCGAGGACGCAGAGTTGACGAAAGCGCGCAGATTGCTCGGCGTCTTCGAGAAAGGTCGCTTCCTGCAGTTGCAGGCTACGCGGCTCGCGGTCGAGCAGGGCCACGGCGCCGAGGGCGAAGCGTTCCTGCTCTATATAAAGATGGGCAAGTTGAATTTCGCCGTTGATGATCCAGGCTGATTGATGTTCGGCCGGCAGGATGCACAGTTTGTCCGGGGCACCCTTGTTGCCGGGTTGCTCGCGTCGGAAGGTGCCGGTGCCGCCGGCCAGATAGCAGGACAGTGTGTGATGGCTGGGGGCAAGGTAGTCGCGTGCATCGTGGGCGTTGCTCCAGCGCGCCACAGCCAGCCCATTGCCCAGCTCGGCCATGGCATGCAGCCGCGCGTTAGCCGAGCGACTCATGCTCTGGAAAACCTGCAGATGCTCGAATTGCGCCATCACCTTCTCCTTGATGCCGTCATGCTACGCCAGCCGCCAGGCAAAACCAGTGGTGACGAAAAAAATGCGCAAGTTTGTGTAAGTCAGGGGGCGTACGTTCTGCAACGCCTGGCAATGGTGCCTGGAATTTTTGCGCCAACCTGCGGCGCGGTGAGTGGACTCGGAGTATCGTTGCGGCCACTCAAACAATGATTTTCATCCCGGATGCCGCTATCGATGAAATACCTGCGCCAGTTCGCTCTCGCCTCTGCCTTGATCACTCCCGGCCTGCTGGCTGCGGCTCCTTCGCTCGATGACAAGTCGGCCTTCATCGCCGATCTGGTCAGCCGCATGACCCTGGAAGAAAAGGTCGGCCAGTTGCGCCTGATCAGCATCGGCGGCGACATGCCGCGCGAGCGCATCCGCGAGGAAATGGCCGCCGGGCGCATCGGCGCGACCTTCAACTCTGTGGTGCGCCCGGAAAACCGCCCGATGCAGGAGGCCGCGCTGCGTAGCCGCCTGGGTATTCCGGTGTTCTTCGCCTACGACATCATTCACGGCCATCGCACCACGTTCCCCATCGGCCTGGGCTTGGCCTCGAGCTGGGACATCCCGGCCATCGAAAACAGCGCTCGGGTCGCCGCCTTCGAGGCCAGTGCCGATGGCCTGGACATGACCTTCGCGCCGACCGTCGACATTTCCCGCGACCCACGTTGGGGCCGCACCTCCGAAGGGTTCGGCGAAGATCCCTATCTGGTCTCGCGCATCGCCGCCGCCATGGTGCACGGTTACCAGGGCAAAACACCCAGTGATCCGCAGCGCATCATGGCCAGCGTCAAGCACTTCGCCCTGTACGGCGCCGTGGAGGGTGGCCGCGACTACAACGTGGTCGACATGAGCCCGATGCGCATGTATCAGGACTACCTGCCGCCCTATCGCGCCGCCATCGATGCTGGCGCTGGTGGAGTGATGGTGGCGCTGAACGCGATCAATGGCGTGCCGGCGTCGGCCAATACCTGGCTGCTGCGCGACCTGCTTCGCCGCGACTGGGGCTTCAAGGGCGTGGCGCTGAGCGACCACGGGGCGATCACCGAGTTGCTGCGCCATGGTGTGGCCGCCGATGGTCGTGAGGCCGCGCGCCTGGCCATCACCGCAGGCGTCGGCATGAGCATGGCCGACACCCTTTACGATCAGGAGCTTCCGGGCCTGGTGCGCAGCGGCGCGGTGCCACAGAGCGTGCTGGATGAGGCCGTTACCCATGTGCTCAACACCAAGTACGACCTTGGGCTGTTCCACGACCCGTTCCGCCGCATCGGCCGCGCCGAGGACGATCCGGTCGACGTGAACGCCGAAAGCCGTCTGCACCGTGGCGATGCACGGGCCATGGCGCGCGACTCCCTGGTACTGCTGGAAAACCATGGCGACACCCTGCCATTGAGCAAGAAGACCACCGTGGCCTTGATCGGCCCGCTGGCTGATTCACCGGTGGACATGCTCGGCAGCTGGTCGGCAGTTGGTGTGGCCGACCAGGCCGTGACCCTGCGCAAGGGCATGGAAGCGGCGCTCGCAGGGCAGGGCAAGCTGCTCTACGCCGTGGGCGCCAACGTCACCGACGATGCCCATGTGATCAATTACCTCAACCAGCTCAACTGGGATCGCCCGGAGGTCGTGCTGGACAAGCGCACGCCGCAGCAGATGCTGGAGGAGGCCGTGCGCGTCGCCGCCCAGGCAGACGTCATCGTGGCTGCGGTGGGCGAGGCGCGGGGGATGTCCCACGAGTCGTCCAGCCGTACCCGCCTGGATCTGCCGGACAGCCAGCAGGCCCTGCTGCGCGCGCTCAAGGCCACCGGCAAGCCGCTGGTACTGGTGCTGATGAATGGCCGGCCGCTGGCGCTGAGCTGGGAGAAGGAAAACGCCGATGCGATGCTGGAGACCTGGTACAGCGGCCTCGAGGGCGGCCATGCCATCGCCGATGTGCTGTTCGGCGAGCACAACCCTTCCGGCAAGCTGCCGATCACCTTCCCGCGCTCGGTCGGGCAGATTCCCACCTACTACAATCACCTGCGTCTGGGCCGCCCCTACACACCGGGCACGCCGGGCAACTACACCTCGCAGTATTTCGAGGAGCCCAATGGCCCGCTGTATCCATTCGGCTATGGTTTGAGCTACAGCGAGTTCCAGCTGTCGGCACCGAAGCTGTCGGCCGAGCGCATGGCGCCGAACGAGAAGATCCGCGTCAGTGTCACGCTTAAGAACGCCGGGACACGGGCAGGGGCGACCGTCGTGCAGCTCTATCTGCATGACGAGGCGGCTTCCGTGATCCGTCCGGTGAAGGAACTCAAGGATTTTCGCAGGGTCAAGCTTGAGGCAGGTGAAGCGCGCGAGCTGAGTTTCGAGATCGACGAAACCATGCTGCGTTTCTACAACGCCAGCCTGCAGCATGTCAGCGAGCCAGGTGCCTTCCGTGTCCAACTGGGGTTGGATTCGGAGAGCGTGCAGGAGGCGCGTTTCGAATTGTTGCCACGCCAGTGAGGGCGTGGCCCTAGGAGGCGAAAATATACTCGCTCAAGCACCTGTGCCGGACTTCACGATCTGGTAATAATGCGCAGAAAGAATCCGCGCATGCGGAGACGTCACCGTTCGGTTGGCTGTCTGCATCGTGCTCGCGCTGTCTTTATACCATTCGCCCGTTTTCAACTCCCTGCAGCGGCCGCCCTTGGGCTGGCCGCTGCCTGTCAGTACGTGTTGCCCTGGAGGCTTTGTGTCGATGAGTCGTTGTTCTGGAGCCCGTATGGGCAAGGCCGGCAAGCTGGCCCTCTGTGTGCTCCCCCTGCTGTTCGCTGCCCAGAGCTGGGCATTCGATCTGGATGATGTGGCGGTCAAGGCCAAGGCCCTGGCGGCCGAGAAGTACAGTGCACCGCAGAGCAATCTGCCGGCATCCCTGCGTGACTTGCCGTTCGCCGGCTATCAGAAGGTGCGCTTCCTCGAGGACAAGGCCTACTGGCGCGACGGCAAGACGCCGTTCCAGCTGTACTTCTTCCATCAGGGCATGCATTTCGATCTGCCAGTGAAGATCAACGAAGTGACCGCCGAGGGCACGCACGAAATCAAGTACGACCCGTCGATGTTCGACTTCGGCGACCTCGACCTGAAGCCAGAGGATCTCAAGGATCTCGGTTTCGCCGGCTTCAAGGTGATCAACGAAATCAACGCCAAAGGCACGCACGACGAAGTGATGAGCGTGCTCGGTGCCAGCTACTTCCGCATCGTCGGCAAGGGTCAGGTATTCGGTTTGTCCGCCCGCGGTCTGGCCATCGATACCGCGCTGCCGTCCGGCGAGGAGTTTCCGCGCTTCAGCGAGTTCTGGATCGAGAAGCCGCAACCGGATCGCCGCAGCCTGGTGATCTACGCGCTGCTGGAGTCGCCGCGTGCCACCGGCGCCTATCGCATGGAAATCAAGCCGGGCCGCGACAGCGTGCTCGAGGTGCAATCGAAGGTGTACCTGCGCGATAACGTCGAGAAGCTCGGTATCGCACCGCTGACCAGCATGTACCTGTTCGGCGCGAACCAGCCCTGGCCGCGTCCCAACTACCGTCCGCAACTGCACGACTCCGATGGCCTGGCCATCCATGCCGGCAACGGTGAATGGATCTGGCGCCCGCTGAACAACCCGCAGCGCCTCAACGTCAGCAGCTACCGCATCGACAATCCGCGTGGTTTCGGTCTGATGCAGCGTGGTCGTGATTTCGCGCAGTACCAGGACCTCGACGATCGCTACGAGCTGCGCCCGAGCGGTTGGGTGGAAACCGTCGGTGACTGGGGCGCCGGTCATGTCGAGCTGGTGGAGATTCCGACCCCGGATGAAACCAACGACAACATCGTCGCCCTGTGGCGCCCGGACCAGCTTCCGGCTCAGGGTGAGTCGCTGGATATCGCGTATCGCCTACACTTCAGCCGTGATGATGCCAAGCTGCATGATTCAGAACTGGCCATGGTCAGCCAGACCCGTCTGTCCGAGGGTGACATCAAGCAGGCCAACCTGATCCGTCAGGCCGATGGCAGTACTGCGCTGGTGGTCGACTTCGTTGGCGAGGAACTGGCCAAGCGTTCTCCCGATGCGGCGCCTGGTGTGCAGGTCAGCGTCGATGGCAACGCCGAGTTGCTGGAAGACACTCTGCGTTACAACCCGGTGAGCAAGGGCTGGCGTATGACCTTGCGGATCAAGGTCAAGGACCCGGCGCAGCCGGTGGAGATGCGTGCCGCGCTGGTCGAGGATGGCAAGCCATTGTCGGAAACCTGGAGCTATCAGCTGCCTTCCCATGAATAACACCCTAGACACCACACAGATCCAGGAATATCTGGGTGAACTGCCGCTCGATCAGGAGCGGCAGCAGGCCTTGGCCAATCGCCTGGAAGAGGAGGGTGGGGATCTCGCGACCCTGCACCGTGCCCTGCACGAGGACGACCAGGCGGCTGCCGAGCCCCAGGAAGAAACCCGTGAGATGCTCGAATCGGTACCCGCTCGGCTGGCCCTGGGGTGGCCGGATGCATTCGAGCGCGGTTGCCGGATCGTGCCGGATCATCAGGGGCGTCCGACTATCGACTCGACGCCGCCGATCACCCGTACGCGCATGGTGCCCGAGCCCTGGCAGACCAACATCCTGCAACGCGGCTGGCGCCGTCTGAAGGGCGAGAAGCCGGCCCCGCGACCGCGTACGCGCGAGAGCGAGGACTTCGCCGAGGAGCGCTGGCGTCACGTTGCCGCGGTGCGCCGCACTGCGCTGCTTATCTTGATGATCTCGCAGACCGTGGTCGCCACCTGGTACATGAAGTCGGTGCTGCCCTACCAGGGCTGGTCGCTGGTCGATCTGGGCCTGGTGTTCGAGCAGCCCTGGCAGGAGTCGGCGCGGCAGATCCTGCCATATGTGGTGCAGACCAGCATCCTGGCGCTTTTCGCCCTGCTGTTCTGCTGGGTGTCGATGGGCTTCTGGACGGCGCTGATGGGCTTCTTCCAGCTGCTCAAGGGGCGTGATCGTTACAGCATTTCCGCCAGCAGCTGTGGGGACGAGCCGATTTCGCCGCGTGCGCGTACCGCGCTGGTCATGCCGATTGCCAACGAGCACGTGCCGCGTGTATTCGCCGGCCTGCGCGCGACTTTCGAATCGCTCAAGGCCACCGGCCAGCTCGAACACTTCGATTTCTTCGTGCTCAGCGACAGCAACGACCCGGACATCTGCGTGGCCGAACAGCAGGCCTGGATGGAGCTGTGCCGTGAGGTAGAAGGCTTCGGCCATATCTTCTACCGTCGCCGTCGGCGTCGGGTGAAGCGCAAGAGCGGCAACATCGACGACTTCTGCCGGCGCTGGGGCAGCAACTACCGCTACATGGTGGTGCTCGATGCCGACAGCGTGATGAGTGGCGAATGCCTGACTCGCCTGGTGCGCCTGATGGAAGCCAACCCGGGTGCCGGCATCATCCAGACCGCGCCCAAGGCGTCCGGCATGGATACCCTCTATGCGCGTCTGCAACAGTTTGCCACCAGCGTGTACGGGCCGCTGTTCACCGCCGGCCTCAACTTCTGGCAGCTGGGGGAGTCGCACTACTGGGGGCATAACGCGATCATTCGGGTCAAACCCTTCATCGAGCACTGCGCCCTGGCGCCGTTGCCCGGAACGGGCTCGTTCGCCGGCGCGATCCTCTCCCATGACTTCGTCGAAGCCGCGCTGATGCGCCGTGCCGGCTGGGGCGTATGGATCGCCTACGACCTGCCCGGCAGTTACGAAGAGCTGCCGCCGAACCTGCTCGACGAGCTCAAGCGCGACCGCCGCTGGTGTCATGGCAACCTGATGAACTTCCGCCTGTTCCTGGTGCGCGGGATGCATGCGGTGCACCGTGTGGTGTTCCTTACTGGCGTCATGTCCTACCTGTCCGCGCCGCTGTGGCTGCTGTTCCTGGTGCTGTCGACCTGCCTGCTGGCGATCCACACGCTGATGGTGCCGGAGTACTTCCTGCAGCCCAACCAGCTCTACCCCTTGTGGCCGCGCTGGCAGCCGCAGGAAGCGGTGGCGCTGTTCTCGGCGACCATGACACTGCTGTTCCTGCCCAAGCTGCTCAGTGTGTTGCTGATCTGGATCAAGGGCGCCGAAGCCTACGGTGGCCGCACGCGCGTGCTGTTGTCGATGCTCCTGGAGGCGTCCTGCTCGGTGCTGCTGGCGCCGGTGCGCATGCTGTTCCACAGCCTGTTCGTCACCGCCGCCTTCCTGGGTTGGTCGGTGCAGTGGAACTCGCCGCAGCGCGTGGATGATTCCACCCCCTGGAGCGAAGCGTTTCGCCGTCATGGCACCCAGGTCTTGATCGGTATCAGCTGGACCGCACTGGTCGCCTGGCTCAACCCGGACTTCCTCTGGTGGCTGGCGCCTATCGTGGTATCGCTGGTGCTGTCGCCGGCGGTCTCGGTACTGACCAGTCGCACCGCACCGGGCTTGGCTGCGCGGCGCAGCAAGCTGTTCCTGATTCCCGAGGAGCACAAGGTGCCGGTGGAGCTGAGCAACACTTCCGAGTACGAGCAGCTGAACAGCTCGCGCGCACTGAGCAAGGGCTTTTTGCGAGCGGTGGTCGACCCGCTTTACAACGCCCTGGTCTGCGCCATGGCTCGTGCTCGCCACGCCAAGGTGGTGCCGGCGGCCGAAGCGCTGCGCGATGAGCGTATCGATGAAATCCTCGACGCCGGGCCGCAAGGCAAGGTCGAGGCGACTCGCTGGCGTCTGCTCAACGATCCTGACGGCATGGCGCGGCTGCATGCGCGTATCTGGCAGGAAGCGCAATACCATGCCTGGCGCGACGCCCTGCGCGATGCCTGATCATCACTGCCCGCTGCAGCCTCGGGTTGCAGCGGGCAGTGATGCCTTTGTGACATACCCGCTAACATTTGCATGTCCTCCGGCGCTCTGCCGGGCGGCACCATTGCGTCTGGATCGGGTCTTTCCCACGGATAGCGGCTTTCTGCCGCCTGGCCCGATTACCGTTTCGTTCATGACATTGGAGAGGAACCACCATGTCGAATCTGCATGATTGCGCGCAGCGCTACGGCGCAGTTACGCGTTGGCTGCACTGGGGTATGGCCGTTTTGCTGGGTTGGCAATTTTTGACCGTACTGGCGCATACCCTGATGGAAGACAGCGCTCTGGATAAGTTTTTCTGGGGGACGCACAAGGCCACGGGGCTGGTGCTCATGGTGCTGGTGGTGGTGCGCCTGCTCTGGGCGCTGTACAACAGCGGCCGCCGACCTGCGCCAGTAAGCTCGCTCGCGCGCATAGGCCATCTGGCGTTGTATGGTTTGCTGTTCGTGATTCCCTTTATCGCGCTGCTGCGCCAGTACGGCTCGGGGCGTGAGTTCATCGCTTTCGGCATGACCGTCATGCCCGGTTTCAGCGATGGCAAGATCGAGTGGATGATCGCCCCGGCCAGCCTGTTGCATGGCAATCTCGGCTGGCTGCTGCTGTTCATGGTGATCGGCCATGCGGCCATGGCTTTCGTCCATCGCCGTCAGGGCGGCGAGGACGTGATGGCGCGCATTATCGGTCGGTGATTCAGCCAGCTATAGCGAATGTCTTACACGCCGTGGCGGTAAGCGCCGCTTTTGCCGAGACCGGCCAGTCATTAATCTACACACATCCCCTGCAGCGATGGAGCGCTGAGGATCAAGGAAGATGACCAGGCCATGAATGGCCGCCGACAGGATGTCGGATGGTTGGGAAGAAACCCGCTTAGGCGGGTTTTTTGTTGCCTGCCATTCCTGGCGGCAACCCTTCGGGCCGTCGCAAGCGACGTCAAAAATCGTTCCCGACGATTTTCTGTTGCCTGCAGAAAAGTGCTTACGCGTTCCTGCCGATGAAGGGCAGCAGAGCCAGCCGCTTGTTCATGGGAGCGCCTGAAGTACCGATCAGCCTGAAGCTTGCGCGATTGGCCGGCTCGCTGCCAAGCATTGCGTGGCGCCCTGGGCCTTGCGCGTGTACCACAGCACCCGGCTCACGCCGCGGGTAATGGCCACATAGGCCAGGCGCCGGGCTTCATCCTGCATGGCCTGGTCGTAGTTGCCGGCGAAGAAGCCGCACTGGGCGTAGAGCGCATTGCGCAGCGGGTGTTTGTCCACGGGCAGGCAGTCGTCGAGGATGATTGCCACCTCGGCCTGCAGGCCCTTGGCGCGGTGGATGGTCATGGTCCTGACCGGCAGTTGTTTGTCGAGCTGTGCGCGCACCTGCTGCAGCGGCTCGTTACGCCGGCTGAGCAGCAGCACAGCGGTGCGGTCGGCATTGGGGCGCTGGCTGACGTGCTGGCACTGCGCGGTGATTTCCTTGAGCAGCGCCGGCAGGCCGCTGGCCAGGTCGAAGCGCTGGACCAGCCTGACGCCATGGTCGCCCGGTTGCATGGCCTTGGCCGCGACGCAGCTCCTGGCCTGCTTGCTGTGCACCTCGGCCAGCACCTTCTCGCCATCGCGGATCACCGCTTCGATGCTGCGGTAGTTGGTGCTCAGCAGCAGGGTGGCGCTCTTGCCGCGTCCACGGCTGGGAAAGTGCCGGTCGAAATCGATGAACAGTTCCGGCGAGCTACCGCGCCAGCCGTAGATCGACTGCCAGTCATCGCCGATGGCCATCAGGCTGATGCGCTCACCCGCAGCGTGCAGGCGGCGATGCACGGCCTGCAGCCAGAGCACGATCTGTGGCGAGATGTCCTGGAACTCGTCGATCAGCAGGTGGCTCAGGGCGAGCAGGGCAGGCCCGGGTTTGCCGGCATCGGCACTTTGCAGGCGCTCGCTCAGTTGCGCGAAGGCACCGTTGAAGCTGATCAGGCCCTGACTGTGCAGCAGGGCGGTGAAATGTTCCTGGAAATGCTGCATGGCCTCAATGAAGTCGCGCTCGCGGGGCGCGCAGCCGAGGGATTTCACGTCCAGGCGGTCGAGGCGAATGCCCAAGCTCTCGGCGAAATCGATCTGCCCGTGCAGCAACTCGAACAATGGCAGGGCAGTGAACTCGCCGGGCAGCTTGCAGGCATCCAGCGGCGCTCTGGGTTTGCCCTTTGGCGGCTCTTCCGGGGCCGGCGAGCCAAGCAGGCGGTGAGTCAGGGCGCGAAAGCGCGCATCGGCAGCGTAGGCGTTCTGGTAGGCCTGCTTGAGCAGGCGTTGTTGCGCGGGGCGCAGGCGAGCGCCAGCAAGCGGGTTGTCCGGCTCGTCGCTGGGGTCGTCCAGTTGTTCGAACCAGCGCGGGTTGCCCAGGCGCTCCTTGGCCAGTGCGGCCATCGCTGCGTGGAAGGTGCGTACGCACTGGCGCGCATCGTGCGGGTAGTGCCAGAAGCTCAGCAGGTGTTGCAGGCGTTCGCGCAGCTCGCTGCACGAGGCGTTGGTAAAGGAGATCACCGTCAGCCGCTTTGGGTCGACGTCCAGGTGACAAAGCAGGAACACCACGCGCAGCACCAGGGTGCTCGACTTGCCCGAGCCGGCGCCGGCGAAGATGCGCGCCAGCGGGGCACGGCAGAGGATCATCGCCCACTGTTCGTCCGACGGTGCGCCGATCAGACCGGCGCTCACCGCCTGGGCCACGCGTTCGCGCATGGCCTGCACCTGGGCGTCTTCGATCTTCAGTCGGGTCGCGGGGTAGATACCAGCAGGGCCAGGTTTGCTCTTGGCCGATTTGCTGGCGGTCGTTTTCTTGCTGCCGGTGGATTTCTTCTTGCTCTGCTTGCGTGCGGTTTTGCGCGGCTGCGCGGCTTCGCGCTCGGCGCGCAGGTAGGCGGTGGTGCGGGGGAAGTAACGGGCGAGGGTGCTGGACAGCAGTTGTTTGTAGTGCGCGACGGCAGAAAGCATGCGGTGATGATGACCTGGCTGGCAAAGCCGGAATGATAAGCCCTGGGGCGCGATGGCAGGCAACGGTGGCGCTTCGATAAATGCGCAACTTTGTGCAAGCGCGAGATGTGCGCGGGTTCCAGACTGTGATCAGTCTTGGGAGATAGCCGATGAACCTGTCGCTTTACCTGCTTACTGTACTGATCTGGGGCACCACCTGGATCGCCATCAAACTGCAAATGGGCGAGGTGGCCGTCGCCGCCTCCATCGCCTATCGCTTCGCGCTGGCCTCACTGGTGCTGTTCGCCATGCTCTGGTTCAGCGGCCGCCTGCAGCCACTGGATCGCCGTGGCCAGGGCATCTGCCTGATACAGGGGCTGTGTCTGTTCTGCCTCAACTTCCTGTGTTTTTACACCGCCAGCCAGTGGATCCCCAGCGGCCTGATCGCGGTGATCTTCTCCACGGCCACCCTGTGGAATGCGATCAACGCGCGGCTGTTCTTCAAGCAGCGCATTGCCGCCAATGTGCTGCTCGGTGGCGCACTGGGGCTGGGCGGTCTGGGCCTGCTGTTCTGGCCGGAACTGGCCGGCCACGAGGCCAGCCGTGAAAGCCTGCTGGGCATCGGTCTGGCGCTGTGCGGCACGCTGTTCTTCTCGGCCGGCAACATGCTCTCCAGCCTGCAGCAGAAGGCCGGGCTCAAGCCTTTGACCACCAACGCCTGGGGCATGCTCTATGGCGCGCTGGTGCTGGTGGGTATCTGCCTGGTCAGCGGCACGCCGTTCGCCTTCGAGTGGAATGCACGCTATGTCGGCTCGCTGCTGTACCTGGCGATTCCCGGCTCGGTGATCGGCTTCACCGCCTACCTGACCCTGGTCGGGCGCATGGGCCCGGAGCGCGCGGCCTACTGCACGGTGTTGTTCCCGGTGGTGGCGCTGAACATCTCGGTGTTCGCCGAGGGCTATCAGTGGACGGCCCCGGCGCTGCTCGGCCTGGGTCTGGTGATGCTGGGCAACGTGCTGGTGTTTCGCAAGCCCAAGCCGGTGCTTACTGAGGCCAGGGCTTGATGGCTGGGTCGGTTCGGTGCGCACGGCGCACCGTCGATCAACTCCCGCGAATCAGCGTGCGCAGCATAAAGCGATTGGGGTGGCTGGCTTCGGCTACGTCACGCGGCACTGGCAGCGGTTCTTCATCCAGCCAGGCGGCGATCAGTTCGCCTGACAGTGGCGCGGTGATCAAACCGCGTGAGCCGTGGCCGCTGTTGATGTACAGACCATTCAGCCAGGGGCAGGGCGTTTCTGGCACCTGGCGGGCGTCCTTGGCCAGCACGGCATAGGCTTCGTTGAAGGCTTGCTGCTCGGCCAACGGGCCTACCAATGGCAGGTAGTCGGGGCTGGTGCAGCGAAAGGCGGCGCGGCCTTGCAGTGTTGCTGGATCGAGCGTCTGGGCATCCAGTCGCTTGGCCAGATCGAGGGAAATCTCCCGCAGCAGTTCCAGATTGCCGGCATGCTCGGCCACGCTCGGCGTCAGATCATCGCTGTGGAAGTCGAAGCTGGCGCCCAGGGTGTGCTCCTCATCCCGTACGGGGGCGACGTAACCTTCGGCGCAGACCACGGTGCGCAGACCACGGCTCGCTTCGCTGGCCGGCAGGCGGCTGATCTGCCCGCGAATGCGCTTGAGCGGCAGGTTCGCCTCCGGCAGCAGGCGGCCAATCTCGGCGGCGCAGGCCAGCACCAGTACGGGCGCTTCGGCCAGCACGCCGCGCTCTCCTTCGACGCACCAGCGATCATTCTGCCGGCTCAGGCTCAGCGCCTCCTGGTAGGGCCGCAGTTCGATCAGCGGATGTTGAACCAATTTCCGGCACAGCGCCGGTGGATGCACCCAGCCGGCTTCCGGGTAGAACAGACCGCCGGCCGCCAGGCTGATGCCGGCGCGATCCTCGGCCTCACCCTTTGTCAGCGTATGCAGCAGATCATTGGGGAAGGCAGCGGCCAGCTTGCTTTGGCGCTCGGCTTCCTTGGTATCGAAGGCCAGTTGCAGCACACCGCAGGCATCCCAGTCCTGGCCACGTTGCAGGCGTTCGAGCTGGCGACGGGTATGGCCGAAGCCGGCGACGATCAGCCGCGACAGTGCGGTGCCGTGGGCCGAGAGTTTCAGGTAGAGCACGCCCTGCGGATTGCCCGATGCCTCGCGGGCGATGTCGTCGTGACGCTCCAGCAGGGTCACTCGCCAGCCGCGTGCGGCCAGGCTGGCGGCGCAGGCGCAACCGGCCAGGCCGGCGCCGATGACCACGGCATGGCGTTCGCCAGGCGGCAATACCGGGCGGGCGAACCAGGGCGCCGTGCGCTGCACCTGCTGCGCCTGGAACGGGCCGGCGAGCATCTCGCGCTTGTGGCCGAAGCCCTTGACCCGTACCACGGCAAAGCCTGCGGCAATCAGACCACGGCGGACGAAACCGGCACTGGTAAAGGTGGCCAGGGTGGCGCCTGGCGCCGACAGCCGCGCCAGCTCGGCGAACAGGGCGTCCGTCCACATTTCCGGGTTCTTCGACGGGGCGAAGCCATCGAGAAACCAGGCGTCGACCTTGGCATCGAGTTGCGGCAGGCAGTCGAGCACATCGCCGATCATCAGCGTCAGCACCACGCGGCCGCCGTCGAGCAGCAGGCGCTGGAAGCCGGGATGCATGGCGCGGTACTGCGCCAGCAGTTGCTCGGCGTAAGGCGCCAGCTCCGGCCACAGGGCCAGGGCGCGCTGCAGATCGGCCTGAGTCAGGGGGAATTTCTCCACGCTGACGAAGTGCAGTCGCGCGTCACTCGGGGCGTGCTCGGCGAAGGCCTGCCAGGCGCAAAGAAAGTTGAGCCCGGTGCCGAAACCGGTTTCGCCGATCACCAGTCGTCCGCCCGCTGGCAGGGCCTGGCAGCGCTCGATGATGTGGTTGTGGGCGAGGAACACGTGACGGGTTTCCTCCAGGCCGTTGGCGCGGGAGAAGTACACGTCGCCATAGCTGCGCGACAGTGGCTGGCCGTGTTCGTCCCAGTCGAGCTGGGCATTGTGCAGATCGGGCATGACGGAGTTCCGGGCAGAGCAGGCGGCGATTCTAACCGCTGCGCACGCCGTTTACCCGGCGCAGGTCAATCGGCATGGCGTGTCCCTAGGGCAAAGTCGCAGCTGATCCGTTACGCTCTAGCGATCATTCCAGGGAGGTCATTGCATGTTCGAATCCGCCGAAATCGGCCGCACCATCGACAAGGCCACGTTCGAGGCCGAGGAGCCGGCACTACGCGAGGCGTTGCTGGAGGCGCAGTACGAGCTCAAGCAGCAGGCACGCTTTCCGGTGATCGTGCTGATCAACGGCGTCGAGGGCGCCGGCAAGGGCGAGACGGTGAAGCTGCTCAACGAGTGGATGGATCCGCGGCTGATCCAGGTCAGCACCTTCGATATACAGACCGATGAAGAGCTGGCGCGGCCGCCGGCCTGGCGCTACTGGCGACAGTTGCCGCCGAAAGGGCGCATGGGCGTGTTCTTCGGCAACTGGTACAGCCAGATGCTGCAGGGCCGGGTGCATGGCGAGTTCAAGGACGCGGTGCTGGACCAGTCCATCGACGGCGCCGAGCGTCTGGAACGCATGCTCTGCGACGAGGGCGCGTTGATCTTCAAGTTCTGGTTTCACCTGTCCAAGAAGCACATGAAGGCGCGCCTGGAGGCGCTCAAGGAAGACCCGCTGCACAGCTGGCGCATCAGCCCACTGGACTGGCAGCAATCGAAGACCTACGACAAGTTCGTGCGCCACGGCGAGCGCATCCTGCGCCGCACCAGCCGCGACTACGCGCCCTGGTACGTGGTCGAGGGCGTCGATCACTACTACCGCAGCCTTACCGTCGGGCGCATCCTCCTCGAAGGCCTGCAGGCGGCGCTGGCCAATCCGCAGCGGTCGAAGCTGCAGCCACATTCGGCGCCACTGGTCTCGAGCCTGGACAATCGCGGCCTGCTGGCCAGCCTGGACATGACCCAGACCCTGGACAAGGACGACTACAAGGAGCAACTGGCCACCGAGCAGGCGCGCCTGTCCGGCCTGATGCGTGACAAGCGCATGCGCAAGCACGCGCTGATCGCGGCGTTCGAAGGCAACGATGCCGCCGGCAAGGGAGGTGCCATCCGCCGCGTCACCGGCGCGCTGGATCCACGTCAGTACCGTATCGTGCCGGTGGCGGCGCCGACCGAGGAGGAACGCGCCCAGCCCTATCTGTGGCGTTTCTGGCGGCATATCCCGGCGCGTGGACACTTCACCATCTTCGACCGCAGCTGGTACGGCCGTGTGCTGGTGGAGCGGGTCGAGGGCTTCTGCAGCCAGGCCGACTGGCTACGCGCCTATGGCGAGATCAACGACTTCGAGGAAGAGCTGACCAACGCCGGGGTGATCCTGGTGAAGTTCTGGCTGGCCATCGACCAGCAGACTCAGCTGGAGCGTTTCAAGGAGCGCGAGCAGATCCCGTTCAAGCGCTTCAAGATCACCGAAGAGGACTGGCGCAACCGCGACAAGTGGGATGACTACGCCGATGCGGTGGGCGACATGGTCGACCGCACCAGCACCGAGATCGCGCCCTGGACGCTGATCGAGGCCAACGACAAGCGCTTCGCCCGGGTCAAGGTGTTGCGCACCATCAACGAGGCCATCGAGGCGGCGTTCGCCAGGGATTGAAGCGCTAATCGCGGCTGAAGCGGAATGCCCCCCAGCCGCTCCCACAGGTTGCAGCGGGTTCTGCTTTGATCGCGGCTGAAGCCGCTCCTGCGGACGGATGGACATCTTCCTGTAGGAGCGGCTTCAGCCGCGATGCTTTTGTGTCCTTCCCGAGGGGCACGGGTTGCATCCGGGCTACGTCTCTGCATCGCCTCGTATACGCCTGATCAATGATGGTCGCGCCCAGGGATCGGCTGGATTTATCTTCACGCCATTCGCCATCCAATAACAACGAGGTGCGTCATGCGTGAAGTGGTGATCGTCGACAGCGTACGGACTGGCCTGGCCAAGTCCTTCCGTGGCAAGTTCAATATGACCCGGCCAGATGACATGGCCGCTCACTGCGTCGATGCGCTGCTGGTGCGTAACGGCATCGACCCGAAGCTGGTCGATGACTGCATCGTCGGTGCCGGCTCCAACGAGGGCGCGCAGGGCATGAACATCGGCCGCAACGTCGCCGTGCTCTCGCGCCTGGGCAACCCGGTGGCGGGCATGACCCTCAACCGCTTCTGCTCCTCGGGCCTGCAGGCCATCGCCATCGCTGCCAACCAGGTGGCCTCCGGCTGCAGCGAGATCATCGTCGCTGGCGGCGTCGAGTCCATCACCATGACCCTGAAAAGCATGAACATGGACAACCTGTTCAACCCGCTGCTGCAGCAGGAAAACCCCGGCATCTACTACCCCATGGGCAAGACCGCCGAGATCGTCGCCAACCGCTATGGCATCAGCCGCGAGGCGCAGGACGCCTATGCCCTGCAGAGCCAGCAGCGCACCGCGCGGGCTCAGGCCGAAGGCTTGTTCGCTGACGAAATCGTGCCGATGACGGTGAAGTATCAGGTCGAAGACAAGGCCACTGGCGAGAAGAAGATCGTCGACGGCGTGGTCGAGGCCGATGACTGCAACCGCCCGGACACCACCCTGGAGTCCCTGGCCAAACTGCAACCGGCGTTCGACCCGGCCGGTAGCGTGACGGCCGGCAACGCCTCGCAGCTGTCCGATGGTGCTTCCATGACCCTGGTGATGAGCCTGGAAAAAGCGCTGGAACTGGGCCTGACACCCAAGGCCTATTTCCGTGGCTTCACCGTGGCCGGTTGCGAGCCGGACGAAATGGGCATCGGCCCGGTGTTCTCGGTGCCCAAGCTGCTCAAGGCCAAGGGCCTGAACGTGGCCGACATCGACCTGTGGGAGCTCAACGAGGCCTTTGCCTCGCAGTGCCTGTACTGCCGCGACACGCTCGGGATCGACAATGAGAAATACAACCTCAACGGCGGCTCGATCTCCATCGGCCATCCCTTCGGCATGACCGGTTCGCGTCAGGTTGGCCACCTGGTGCGTGAGCTGCAGCGTCGTGAAATGCGCTACGGCATCGTCACCATGTGCGTGGGTGGCGGCATGGGCGCCAGCGGCCTGTTCGAGGCCTATCGCGGCTAAACGACGTAGGCATCGCTGGCCCCCCACGGCCAGCGATGCGCTGTTTATACTCGCGCTCTGCCCTACGCACGGAGCGCCCGCCGATGCCCTTTGCCGAACACCTGATCGCCTTCACTCTGGCGGCCACCTTGCTGACCCTGACGCCCGGGATCGACACGGCGCTGGTGCTGCGTACCGCTGCGGTGGAGGGCAGGCAGCAGGCGCTGCGCGCCGCCCTCGGCATCAACGCTGGCTGCCTGCTCTGGGGCGCGGCGGTGGCCTTCGGCCTCGGCGCGCTGCTGGCGGTTTCCGAATTCGGCTACAACCTCCTCAAGTATTGCGGCGCGGCTTACCTGGCCTGGCTCGGGCTGAACATGTTGCTGCGCCCGCGTAAATCACTGGCGCCTGCGCAAGCGGGCGGCACGCCCGGCGCCAACTGGTTTCTGCGTGGTCTGCTGGGCAATGTGCTCAACCCCAAGGTGGGGATCTTCTACGTTTCCTTCCTGCCCCAGTTCATTCCGCAGGGGCAACCGCTGGTGCTCTGGACATTCGCCCTGGTGGGCATTCACGTGGCGCTCAGCCTGGTCTGGGCACTGCTGCTGATTGGCGCGACCCGACCGCTCGGCCGCTGGCTGCGGCGCGAGAAGGTGGTCAGCTGGATGGATCGCAGCACCGGGCTGATCTTCGTCCTGTTCGCTGCGCGCCTGGCACTCAGCCGGCGCTGAAGCCTGGCGCCGTTTCGGCTTGGGTTACTCTGTGCCGATGCAACGGGCTAACAGGCGGTGACGATGGATCGGTTTCAGGAAATGAGGGTGCTGCTGGCGGTGACCGAAGCCGAGAGTTTTGCCGGCGGCGCCAAGCTGCTGGGTATTTCGCCGCCCAGCGTGACCCGCGCCGTCGCCGCGCTGGAGGCGCGTCTCGGCACGCTGTTGCTGGCGCGCAATACCCGCAGCCTGCGTCTGACCGAGGCCGGCCAGCGCTATGTCGAGGACTGCCGGCGCATCCTGCTGGAGCTGGAAGAGGCCGAAGAGCTGGCTGCCGGTGGCAGCGTACGCCCACGTGGCCGGCTGACGGTGACGGCGCCGCTGATGTTCGGCGAGCTGTTCCTGATCCCGCGCATCGCCCAGTACCTCGATGCCCACCCCGACGTGGAGATCAATGCGCTGCTGGTCGACCGCGTGGTGAACATGATGGAGGAGGGCATCGACGTTGCCGTGCGCATCGGCTCGTTGCCCGAGGGCGATCACCCGGCGTTGCAGGTCGGCCATGTCCGCCAGGTGCTGTGTGCTGCTCCGGCCTATCTCGATCGCGTCGGCCGGCCGAGTCACCCGGATGAGCTGCGTGACGCACCGATCGTCCTGTCCAACGCCAGCAGCCTGCTTTCGCACTGGCAATTCATCGGTACGGACGGCCCGTTCGGTTTCGTGCCGCAGCCGCGCTTCACCGTCAGCTCCAACCAGGCGGCGATCAGCGTTGCTCGCCTGGGCTGGGGCTATACCCGCGTGCTGTCCTACCAGGTGGCCGCGGCGGTGGCGCGCGGCGAGATCGAGCTGGTACTGGAGGCGTTCGAGCCGCCGGCCTTGCCGGTGCACATCATCCATCAGGGCGGCCGCCAGGTTTCGGCCAAGGTGCGCACCTTCGTCGACCATTGTGTTGCCAGCTTTCGCGCCGATCCGGCGCTGCGTGCAGCTGGCGCAGCGCCCGCCGCATGAGTCCCTATCGCGAAATGCAGGTGCTGTTTGCCGTGGCTCAGGCGGGCAGCCTGGCAGCCGCCGCCAGGGCGCTGCAACTGTCACAAGCCACGGTGATGCGTACCGTCGCTGCGCTGGAGCAGCGTCTGGACTGCACCCTGCTGCTACGCGGGCCGCGTGGCGTGAGTTTGAGCGCCGCGGGTGCAACTTTCGCCGAAAGCTGCGAGCGCATTCTGCAGCGGGTCGAGCAGGCCGAGCAGTCGGTAATGGGCTTGCACGCCAGCCCTGTCGGCCAGCTCAACCTGGCCCTGCCGTTGTTGATGACGCATCAGGTGCTGACCCCCATCGCCGTCGACTACCTGGCGGCGTTTCCCGAGGTGAGCCTGGCTACCCTGGCGCGAGACGAGTCGCCCAGGTTGCTGGAGGAGGGCATCGACCTGGCTGTGGTAGTCGGCCACCTACCCAGTTCATCCGGTTTCGCCGTGCCGCTGGGATGGGCGCGGCCGCTGGTGTGTGCGGCACCGGTCTACCTGGAGCGCTGGGGTTGGCCCACCATCCCGCAGGCCTTGCAGGTGCACCGCACCATCGGCTGCTCGTCGACCGGTCATGCCGGGGAATGGCGTTTTGCGGACACTGTGGTGAAGCTCACGCCGCGATTGACCTGCAGCACGCCGCAGGCCGCGATCCGCGCGGCACTCGCCGGTTTTGGCGTGACCCGCTGTCTGAGCTACGAGGCCTATCAGGAGTTGCAGAGTGGGCAGTTGCTGGCGGTATTGGAGAACTTCGCCGCAGCTCCCGTGCCGGTACAGCTGTACTACCGCGAAGGGCGCCGGGCGGCGGCACGGATACGCAGCTTTCTCGACTTTGCCGTGCCACGACTGCGTGCCCATCCGGCGTTTCAGGCTTGAAGTTAGAGAGTTGCAGAAAGTGAAATAGTGGATTGTTATTTGTGGTGATTCTTATCGAGAGTGGATGGGTTGAACATGGCCCCATCGTCGCGAAGACCAGCCGTCTCGCGGTGACCAACCCCACGTTCAAGGAGTCATCGCCATGTCCCGTCCCGCCATCAAGCTGTACAACTTTCCCCGTTCCGGCCACGCCCACCGTGCCGAGCTGATGCTTTCGCTGCTGCAGTTGCCGGCCGAGCTGATCTTCGTCGATCTGGCCAAGGGCGAGCACAAGACGCCGGAGTTCCTGGCCCTCAACCCCTTCGGTCAGGTGCCGGTGATCGATGATGGCGGCATCATCGTCAGCGACTCCAACGCCATCCTCGTCTATCTGGCCAAGCGCTACGGCAATGACGACTGGCTGCCGCAGGAGCCGGCCGCAGCGGCGCGCGTACAGCGCTGGCTGTCCGTCGCCGCTGGGCTGGTGGCTTTCGGTCCTGCCGCCGCGCGGTTGGTCACCGTGTTCGGCGCCTCGTTCAATCCTGAAGAAGTGATCAACCGCGCCCATGCGCTGTTCACCGTGATGGAAGGTGAGTTGAGCGAAACCCCGTTCCTCACCGGCGACAAGCCGAGCATCGCTGACGTCGCCAACTACTCCTATATCGCCCATGCGCCGGAGGGCAATGTCGCGCTGGAACCCTATCCGAACATCCGCGCCTGGCTGGCGCGCATCGAAGCCCTGCCGGGTTTCGTGCCGATGCCGCGTACTGCAGCCGGTCTGCAGGCCTGACCCACAGGGCACCTCTGAAAACTACCTGCGTTGCCATCGCCTGCGTTTTTAGAGGTGTGCTACAGCCGCTGCCGGGTACACCGGCCACACCTCGGAAGGAGGGCGCAGCATGCAACAGCTTCCCAGCCATCGGCAGTCGCCCTGGCACGCCGGTGAGAAACAACTGCAGGCAAAGGCCGGTGTCGCCGAACGTATGGACGTGCTCGGGCAGAAGGTGATCCGCGACTACATGCCGGATCAGCATCGCGCGTTCTATCAGCAACTGCCGTTCATGATCGCCGGCGCCGTGGATGCTGCCGGTCAGCCCTGGGCCACCCTGATCGAGGGCGAGGAAGGTTTCGTCACCTCGCCCGATCCACGCCTGCTGTCGTTCGACCTCGCTGCCATGGCGCTCGATCCACTCGACCCGGCGTCGTCCGGCCTGGGCGCTGGCGAGGCCATCGGCCTGCTCGGCATCGAGTTGCATACGCGGCGGCGCAATCGCATCAACGGGCAGATCCGCCTGGCGTCGGCGCAGCGCCTGGACATCGCCGTGGAGCACTCCTTTGGCAACTGCCCGCAATATATCCAGCTGCGCCAGTACCGCCGCGTGAAGGAACGTGGTGCCGAGCGCATCGAGGCGGCCGAGCTGGATGCACGCAGCGCCGAGATGATCCGCGGCGCCGACACCTTCTTCGTCGCCAGTTACGTCGAGCACGACGATGGCCAGCGTTCGGTGGACGTTTCCCACCGCGGCGGGCGCGCCGGCTTCGTGCGGGTGGAGGGCAACCGCCTGACCATTCCCGATTACGCGGGCAACCTGTTCTTCAACACCCTGGGTAATCTCAGCGTCAACCCGCGCACGGGCCTGCTGTTCGTCGACTTCACCTCGGGTGACGTGCTGCAACTGGCCGGGCGCGCCGAAATCATCCTCGACAGCCCGCTGATCAAGGCCTTCGAAGGCGCCGAGCGGCTGTGGACCTTCGACGTCGAGCAGGTGGTGCTGCGCCCGGCGGCCGCCTCGCTACGCTGGACTTTCGAGGAATATGCGCCGACCAGCCTGATGACCGGCACCTGGGCGCAAACCGAAGCGCGCCTGCGCGAACGCAAGCAACGCAATCAGTGGCAGCGCTGGCGCGTGCAGAGCCTGCAGCAGGAAAGCGCCGATATCCGCTCGTTGGTGCTGGTGCCGGAGCAGGGCGCCGCGCCACTTTTCGCTGCTGGTCAGCACCTGCCCATTCGCATCACCACCGCCACCGGTGACACCCTGCTGCGCACCTACAGCCTGTCCAGCGCGCCGTCGGACGGTCACCTGCGCATCAGCGTCAAAGCTCAGGGCGTGGTCTCGCGGTACCTGCACGAACAGCTTCAGGTCGGCGCAGTGCTGGAGGTCCGCGCGCCGCTGGGCCGCTTCACCCTGAACAGCGACTCCCTCCGGCCGTTGGTGCTGATCGGTGCCGGTGTCGGTATCACACCGTTGCTGTCGATGCTGCGTGAACAGGTGGCGCTGGGGCGGGGCAGGCGAATCCATTTCTTTCAGGGCGCGCGGACGCTGTGTGACCTGCCATTCCAGGCCGAATTGCGCGAGCTGGTGCAACGTGCCGGTGGCCTGTTGCAGCTTCACCGTGCTCTCAGTGCACCGGAGCAGGACGCGCTACTCGGGCGTGACTACGAGCAGCACGGGCGCATCGATCTGGCGCAGATCAAGGCGGCGCTGGCGTTCGATGATTACGATTTCTACCTGTGCGGCCCGGCCGCCTTTACCCAGGTGCTCTACGATGGCCTGCGCGATCTGAACGTCGCCGATGCGCGTATTCATGCCGAGGCGTTCGGCCCCTCGACACTGACGCGTCGCACCGATGGCCAGAGTGCGCCTCTGGCGCAGCCGCCGGCGGCGAGCGAGCCGGTGCCGGTGTACTTCACCGCCTCGGCCAAGGAAGCGCGCTGGACGCCGGATGCTGGCAGCCTGCTGGAGCTGGCCGAGCGTCGCGGGCTGACGCCTGAGTTCAGTTGTCGTGGCGGTTCCTGCGGGACCTGCAAGACGCGTCTGGTCAGTGGCCAGGTGCACTACCCCAATCCGCCCGCCGAGCTGCCGGACGATGGTGGTGTGCTGATCTGCTGCGCGGTGCCGGCAGCGGGTGAGCCCTTGCAGCTGGATTTATAGTCTGTCTTCAGTACGCGTAGGCTTCGATGCAAGTACGGTTGCGCCCTTCGCTCTTGGCCCGGTAGAGCTGTTCATCGGCCCAGTGCAGATGCTGTTCCAGGCTCGCCGTCGAGGACGGTAGCCGGGTTGCGGCGCCGATGGACAGGCTGACCCTGTTCGATACGTCGGAGGCGTTGTGTTCGATATCGAGTTGCGCGATCAAGTCCTGCAACTGCTCGGCTACCTTCAAGGCACCGGCTTCATTGGTATCCGGTAGCAGGACCGCGAACTCCTCGCCGCCGAAGCGTGCCACCAGGTCATGAGGGCGGCGCACATTGGCATGCAGAGTCTGGGCGACCTCGCGCAGACACTGGTCGCCACGCAGGTGACCGTAGAGGTCGTTGTACTTCTTGAAATAGTCGACATCGATCATCAATAGCGACAGCGGGCGCTGCTCGCGCAGAGCATGCGCCCGGATCGACTGGAAACGTTCGTCGAAGCAGCGGCGATTGGGTATGCCGGTCAGGCCATCGAGCATGGCCAATTCACGTAGCACATCGTTCTGCAGTTTCAGTTTGAGGTGGTTTCTCACTCGGGCTTGCACCACCACCGCACTGAAGGGTTTGCGGATGTAGTCCACCGCGCCTAGCTCGAAGCCGGTCGTTTCGTCATCCTCATGGCTTTTACCGGTGACGAATATCACCGGAATCTCGCGGGTCTCGGGGTTGGCCTTGAGGCGTCGGCAGACTTCGTGGCCATCGATGTCCGACATCATCACATCGAGAAGTATCAGGTCTGGCTGTAGCTCGCGGCTCATCAAAAGAGCCTGTTCGCCATGGGTTGCCATGAAGATGTCGCATTCTGCGCGAAAGAGCTCGTGCAGAATGCGGATATTCAGCGGTTGGTCATCGACGACCAGCAGTTTTGGGCGTCCGTGCAAGTAGGGTCTAAGGCGCTCCAAATCAATCCCCTGTTACAGAGTGTCGTAATGCATGGAGCAATTCTCTGGCACGTTCGAAATCCAGCGCATTGACCGCCGAACTCAGTTCCTCGAACGCCGCATGCTGCTGCTCCGGCACCAGGGCAAGGATCTGCTCCATCGATGCCAGAGCCTCCAGATTGCCCTGTTCCAGTTGCACGGTAAGCGCTTCGAGCCTATCAGTCCATATTCCGTCGGATGAAGTGGGGGAAATCGTCACGTTATCCGTGTCGGGTGTGAACATGGTCATAAGGGCGTTACAACTTTCATCGAGTCTTTGCCGCAGGTCATCGAGCCAGCGGCTGTCCTCGAAGGCGGCAGCGGGATCCTGGGCGAATTGCTCTTCGAGTTTCGCAAGCCGCGCCGCAAGCTGCGTAGCCCCCATGGTGCCCGAGCTGCCTTTGAGCGTATGCAGACTCCTCAGCATCGCATCGGTGTCGCCTTGGCTTACCTGGGTTTGCAGTTGACCGAGTTGCCGGCGCAGTTCATCGGGAAATATCTCCAGCATCGAGCGCAGTAGCGTCAGGTTGTCGCCAAAGCGCCTGAGAATGGCTGCACGGTCTTCCACCACCGTTTCAGTTTCAACTTCAGCGTCAGCGGCGCAGCCCGTGGCATCGAGACCGCACCAGTGACGAATAACAGCAACCAGCTTGTCGATATCGATGGGTTTGCCGGCATGGTCGTTCATGCCGGCCGCCAGGCACTGCTCGCGGTCGGCGTGGGAGGCGTTGGCGGTCATGGCGATAATCGGTTGCGCCTGGTGCGCGGGATCCAGGCGAATGCGCCGTGTCGCCTCCAGGCCGTCGATGTCAGGCATCTGGATATCCATGAGGATGGCGTCGAACGCAGGCGTTGCGCCGAGTGCCATCTGCACTCCTTCGATGCCTCCTTCGGCCAGCATGACCTGTGCTCCTTCGCCTGCCAGCAGCTCTCTGGCGACCTGGCGATTGAGCGGGTTGTCCTCCACCACCAGCAGTTTCAGGCCCGCGAGTCGCTGGCCTGGTTTGTAGCCTTGAACAGCTGCCACTTCACTGCCGCCATGGCGTGCATTGTGAACAGCCTGCATCAGCTGCCTGGGCGTAATC
>Ga0070754_10000679_pt1 | contig 30424 bp, 44 predicted proteins | sample VirMetDEL_Sep_01_FD_75181 | JGI IMG/M metagenome (GOLD analysis project Ga0070754, IMG submission 75181) | Aqueous microbial communities from the Delaware River and Bay under freshwater to marine salinity gradient to study organic matter... | ecosystem: Environmental > Aquatic > Marine >...
TATGCAAACAGTAACAGAAGTACTAACAGCAGCAACTTATAGCGTTAACATTATTAATGAGATTAATAATGGTACATATTCTATTATTGGACTCACCCAAGAAGAAAAAAATCAAACAGTTCAAAACAATGTAGACCATCTTGAACTTATCTTGGCTTACACAGAACCTGACGTAGTAGGCTCGTCTGTTGATAAATCTAGTTATACAACGGCAATAGCAACTGGCAAACACTATTTAACGGATAACAGCTAATGGCAAACACAAAAATACCAAGTGAACTAATCTCTGATAACATTGCCTTTTCTGGTACAGAAGGCATAACCCTACCCGCAGGAACCACGGCTGAAAGACCAAGTTCTCCAGCTGATGGAGTGTTTAGATTTAATACTACTACAGATGTTATGGAATATTATGATGGAGACGCTTGGCAAACTCTTGGAAACGCTCCGGGAGTAACATCAATTAGTCCAACTACTGAAACAGATGCAAATGCCAACATAACTATTACTGGTTCTAATTTTAAAACAGGAGCAACTGTTCAATTTATAGGTGATGATGGAACAGTATATAACTCTCCTTCTGTTACTGTGAATAGTACAACTACAATTACTGCTACAACTCCAAGCTCAGCACTTACAGTTGCAAACGAACCATATGACATCAAGGTTATTAATCCCGGAAATTTCAGTGGAACATTAGTAAATGCATTAGATGCTGGTTCAACTCCTGCTTTTGGAGTTGCTTCAGGTTCTTTAGGTACAGTAATTGAAGGAACAGCTGCATCAGCATTTACACAAATAACAGCAACAGATGGTGATGGACAATCGGTATCAATCACTCTTAAATCTGGCTCATCTCTTCCAAGTGGAGTAAGTATGAGCACAAGTGGAGTATTTAGTGGTACTACACCAACCACAGGATCATCAGTTACAACCACATTTACAGTTGAAGCAACAGATGGTGTAAATACTGCAGAGAGAACATACACACTAACAGTACGACCTTATCTATATGCTCAGCTTTCTGGTTCTGGTACTTGGTCAGTTCCTTCAGGAATAGATAGTGCAGAAATACTAATTGTAGCGGGTGGAGCCTCTGGTTCAAGATCACCTAATATTGCTACTGGTGGTGGCGGTGCGGGTGGAATAGTTCATAGATCATCTTATACTTTTACATCAACCGATAAATCTTCAGGCGTTGCTTATGCAGTAGGCGCAGGTGGAGACGGTGTTGGTATCTCTCCTTTAGCATATGATGGTGGTTATAACAATGGAGGAGATACTACATTTGCACTCTCTGGTGGCACAATCACTGCTAAAGGTGGCGGTGGAGCTGGTGGTTATGGTGGTAATGCTCCTCATCTTTCAGGATTTAGTACCTCTTACTTTCCAGCTTCAGCTGGTGGCTCAGGTGGTGGTGGGTCTTGGAATAATCTGAGTGGTGGAGCTTCAAATCAAGGAACATTTTCAGGTTGGACTTCGTATGGTAACGCAGGGGGAGCTCATATAAATGGCACTGGCGGTGGAAACTATAACGGTGGTGGTGGAGGTGGAGCCGGAGGTGCGGGCTTACCAGGATATAGTAATACTTCTGGACAAACATCAGGTGGTGGTGCAGGTGGTGCAGGGCAATTATTTTCAAACTTTACTGCTTATGGAGAAAGTGGCTACTTCGGTGGCGGTGGAGGCGGCGGTAGTAACCAAAACCCAGGATCACGCGCATCTGGTGGTATAGGCGGTGGCGGTGATGGTGGTGTATATCATGCTACCGACGTATCAGTGCAGACTGGTCTTAATGCTACTGACACAACCGGCGGAGGTGGTGGTGGACAATCAAATGTTGGTTATGCCAATTATACTAACAAATCAGGCGACGGCGGTAATGGAACAATTTTAATAAGGTATTAATATGGCTACAGCAAAAGAATCAATGGCAAAAATATCAGCACACGAAAAAGAATGCGCTATGCGTTATGAAAACATAGAAAAGCGTTTGGATAAAGGTGATGCTAAGTTTGATGCTATGGATGCAAAATTTACTAAATACATAATAGGTTTGTATCTTTTAATCATAGCGGCAAGCGGTATTGATAGGGTCTTTTCTTAGTTATATACTAAGTATATTGTTAATTAAATAAGGAGTATTTAAATGGAAAACAATCCAATACAAGAAGTGACTTTTGATGGTGACACTTACAGCATTGAGAATTTAACCCCCAGAGTAATTGAGTCTTTTAACACCCTGTTCAAAGGCCAACAAAAACTTAATGACCTTGCTATAGAAGTTAGGTTAGCGCAAGCAGGTATATCTGCATTAACTGAGGATCTTAGAACTATTTTAAAAGAAGATAAGATAAAACCTACTGTTAAAGTAGAAGAAGAAAAGGAGTAATTATGAATATCGAAAAATGCAAAGCTGAAATAAAACGTCACGAAGGTGAAGTTCTAGAGGTCTATGAAGATAGCTTAGGCTATAAAACATTAGGCGTAGGCCATTTGTGTCAACCAGGCGACCCAGAATATGATTGGGAAGTGGGCACACCAGTAACTCAAGAGGTAGTAGATCTATACTACGAAGACGATTTTAAAAAACATCTTGACGAAGCAATACACGTGTACGGTTTAGAAGAAGAGTTTTACAGTTTGCCCGAAGATATACAACACGTGTTGGTAAATATGTGTTTTAATCTAGGAGGCACTAGACTTTCTAACTTTAGAAATATGTTAGATGCCTGTAGAAAGCACGAATGGGAACGAATGGCTGCTGAAATGGAAGACAGCAGGTGGTTTAAACAAGTAGGAAGAAGGAGTCTAGAACTACAAGCGTTAGTTCGTAATACTGTATAATGAAAGAATGGCATATTTTAAACTTATTACCTTTGGAGGCAAAGCACCTAGAGTATCTCCTAGGCTTCTAGCAGATAATCTTGCGCAGACCGCAACCGACGTAAATTTAGAAAGTGGGCGTCTTGTACCTGTAAAAGACAATTCCACAGTAGATCCCTCTAATGGGGTTTCTACGCTTGCCAATACTACTAAGCAAACTATATTTAAATACACTGACAGCCCAGAACGTTGGCTGCAGTTTGATGAAGATGTAGATGTCGTGCGAGGGCCCATAGCTGGAGATACGAACGACACGATATACTGGTCGGGGCAGTCTTTTCCTAGAATGGGCAGAAGTGATATTATCCTAGGCAGTGCGCCCTACCCCGATGCTTTTTATAGACTAGGCATACCAGCACCGACAGCTGCTCCTACAGTAGCGATCGCAGCACCAACACCAATAGATGCAACCATAACAACCACTAGTGGATCTGGTGTTATAACGGTGACTACTGCAAGTGTTCACGGGGCAGCAGTTGGTGATATTATGACGCTTGTTGGTTTTGGTACTACAAATGGGCTAACAGCTGACGAAATTAATGGTGATTTCAAAATTGTTTCTGTTCCTAGCACTACAACACTGACAGTTGCAACCAGCGGGTCTGCTACAAGTTCAAGCACATCTAGTTCAGTTAGCAACGGAGCATCTTTTAATGGCCCATCCGATGCTGATTTAGATTTCGAAACATCTTATGTTTATACCTTTGTGTCTGCTTATGGTGAAGAAGGGCCACCTTCTGCTGCTTCTACTGTTGTAACCACCGATGATAATCAAAAAATCAATCTTAGTAATTTAGAAACTAGTCATTCAAACTCAAACATTAATCTTCTTAAAAAACGTATATACAGATCTAACACTGGTTCAAACACTACGCAGTTTCAGTTCGTTGCAGAGCTTGCACTGTCAGCCACAACATACACGGATACTTCTAAAAACAGCGAGTTAGCTGAGGTTATACCCTCTACTACATGGATTGCACCGCCAGACGATGATACCTCTTTGTATCCAGATGGGCCCATGAAAGGGTTGTGTGCGTTGCCAGGCGGAGTGTTTGCTGGTTTTACTGGTAAACGTATATGTTTTAGTGAACCTTTTCTACCCCACGCTTGGCCTGCAAACTATAGGCTTGCTATAGAAGAAGAGATAGTCGGCATGAAAGTAGTATCAAACGGTATTTTAGTTACAACAAAAAGCGTGCCATACCTAGTCACAGGATCTGGGCCTGACACGATGACAGCAATACGTATTGAAAGTTCGCAAGCTAACCTAAACAAAAGATCAATAGTCTACATGGGGCCCTTCGTTATATATGCAAGTCCGGACGGATTGATCGCAGCAGAGGGTACAACTGTACGGAACTTAACAGAAGGTATTATCACACCTAGTCAATGGCAAGCTAACTATTACCCCGCAACAATCACTGGCTTTTTATGGGAACAAAGGTACGTAGGTTTTTATAGTACAGGCAGTGGCTACGGCGGTTTTATATTTGATCCAAGAGTTGGTGACGGCACAAGTTTTGTAGATCTTGATGCGGGTGGGCTTATACGTGGCGGACATACAGATCCGGACGACAGCCAGTTATATTTAATTATAACTAACACGATTAAAAAGTTTCAAGGCAGTGGTACTAATCTAACGTTTAATTGGAAATCAAAAGAGTATGTTATGCCAAAACCGATTAGCATGGGTTTTGTAAAAGTAGAAGCAGAGTCGTATCCCGTAAGAGTCAAAGTATATGGTGATGGGTCTGTTATTTATAACGCATCGATTGCAGCTTCTGGTAGTGTTTTTGCTGTTACCGGAACTACCCCAAGTTTTAGTTCTACTTCTATACCTGAGCCCATATTAAGACTGCCAGCAAGTGTGCATAAGACCTTTGCCGTAGAAGTAGAAGGTGCCACTATTGTCAACGAAATTTGCGTTGGAGAGTCTATAGATGAATTAAGGAACATCTAATGACCACTAAAGTACCCGCGTTAAAAAATATACCAACTAAAGTAGATAGAGAATTAGCTGATACTCTTAAGTCTATGAAAGAAGCTCAGGAAATTAGACTAGGCAGGCTGGGTGATCCCTTAGATAGAGCTATAACACTACGAGAGTTAATAGACTCTGGTATGGCTAAGAAACTTACTAACAAGCCTTTTGATCCCAACGGGACCACACCAGAATTTATACCTAACGACGATGCTATTGGGGATCTAAGTATTCCACCTGCGCCTACGGGGCTAGAAGCTTCTGGGGCTTTCACCGAAATCATAATTAACTGGAACACAGCACCATATACTAACCATGCATACACAGAAGTGTGGCGTTCAAGAGATGATGAAGTGGGCACCGCTACTCTTATTACAACCACTAGCGCTTTTGTCACCACCGACCCTGTTGGTTACAATCAAACTTATTTTTATTGGGTACGGTTTGTAAGCACTAGCGATGTAAGAGGCCCATTTAATCAAACAAACGGTACAAAAGCTGTAACGGTACAAAACATAGCTGAAGTATTAACTCAATTAACTGAAACCTTAGCTGATTTACCTGGATATTCTACGCTTACTAATCTTATAGACGTTGGTACTTTAGTCATAAGAGCTTCAAGTGCGCCTAGCACTAGGACCGATGGTAGTTCTCTAAACGTAGATGACATTTGGTTAGATACCGATGACGACCAGCTCTATGTTAGAAACTCGGGTAACAACGCGTGGGTTAAAGCAAGAGATGGAACTATTAAAGCGGACATTGATAGTTTAGTAGCGTCATTAAATAGTTCTAATTCTCGTTCGGATTCAACCATATCAGCAGCTATAGCAGCGGAACGGGCTGTTCGAGTTACTGCAGAAGGGGCAAATGCTACTAGTATTTCTAGCCTTACTAGCACAGTTAACGGTGTTTCATCTAGCGTTACTACAGTACAAAACGCAGTAACAAACGGTACTTCTTCCCAAGCTGGTTATGGTATCTCTGTAAATGCGGACGGGGCTATAGCTGGTATGTACATTATGGCCGATACTAGCAACGCCCTACAAAATAATACTTCCAGCACCAATATTATTTTTGAAGCAGACCAGTTTGCAATTAGATCTTCGAGTGCTAGCACTACAAACGCCGATGGTGGTAGTGGTAATAAATATACGCCTTTTATAGTGCGTACAACTGCAGGAACTGTAAATGGTCTAGCTGTGCCAGCTGGTGTTTATATTAAAGATGGGTGGATACAAGAAGGATCTATAACCAATGCAAAAATAGCTAATGCAACTATTGAAGACGCAAAAATAGCTGACTTAAACGCGGGTAAAATTACTGCAGGTACTATGTCAGCGGATCGTATTAGTGGCGGGGTTATACAATCCCTAGACTTATCCACAGGGGGCGCTACAACTATTAATGGTGCAAATATCACTACAGGCACCATATCTGCTAACGTTATAGATACTGCTATTATAAGAGCAACTGACTTATCCGCTAATACTAGTACTGTAATACATGGTGGTAACATAACAACAGGTACAATAGCTGCGGCTCATATAGACACAGCTAATTTAACTTTGCCATCCTCGGGCGTATCATTAACAACAATAGGGCCCTGGTCCCCAAATACTTTTGCATATAAGCTAGTGGGCAGCGTGGGGTCAGGAGCAGGGTTTTACCACGGCTATGTAAGACTAGTAGGTAGCACCAACCATGTAAAAACAGTAAGTCTAGTTTATTTTGATGCAAGCACTTCCGCCATAATTTACAATAGTGGTACAACAGACAAATTGCCAGGAGAGGTAGATAGGTTTTTTTCAAGCTCTGACTCTGCAAATATTCCGCAAGCATTTGTATACACCGGAAGCAACACAGTGAATTTATTTATTTATGCACAAGGGGATTCGGGCCTTGATTATATTCAAGCTGAAACAAGATTTTATAAATATAGTACCTAATGGAGAATAACAATGACTGATTGGGTAATGCGTAACTATACTTATACGTATGAGTTAGTATCGTATAAAACAGAAAAAGAGGGAGATATTGCTGACATCATAACGGAAGTTAATTTTAATGTTACAGCTACAGATACCTCTTCTAATACTGTTACTTTTCCTTGGAGATTCACATTCTGTAAATACACAACATCAGGAACTTGTCCGCTAACAGGTAAAACCATAAACTTTACACCCCTTGCAGATCTTAATGATGCAAAGATTATTGGGTGGGTTAAATCAGCTTTCGCATATCAAGACCGAGACAAAATGCTAAACCACTATGCAGCACAGTTATTAGAAGGAAGAACCGCTGATAATCCAGCACCATAGTTGCTACCACAACAGGAGATTGATAGAATAAACCATGGCGTACAAAAGAAAAACAACCAGAAATAAGCCAACACGTAAAAAGTCTCTTACTAAAAGACAAGAGGCTACTATGAGTAGGCATTCTAAACACCATAGCGCAAAGCATATGAAGTACATGAAGAACCTCATGATGAAAGGAAGTACTTTTACTGCAGCACATAAAAAGGCACAAAAAGCAGTAGGAAAGTAAATACCCCCACACATGAAGGAGTCATGCAAAAAAATATTACGATGGATCGCGAGTCTTTTTGTACAGCATTACCAAGTTCGAGTATCGTTTAACAAAGAGTACGGAGATTCAGACGATAAAGTCTACATAAGCAAAAAAATACTTGTGCAAAAAGAAAACCATCTGAAGTTTCGTGATCTTGATAACAAGACTATTGAATATAGAAGTGCAGGTGGTTTGAATTACATTATTGAGGACCTGTAATGCAACAGATATCTATAGGAATTATATTAATGTTAGGTTTTGCAAGCTATTATTTCTATAGCCAAAACCAAATACTTACTGCAAACAATGCGGCACTAGAAAGCGCGGTTGCCACACAAGAAGAAACAATAACTTCTTTGCAAAATGATTTTGCTTTACAAACTACAGAATTACAAAACATGACTGTAAAAAGCCAAGCAGCCCAGAGAGAATTGAATAGATATTCAGAATTTATTAAAAATTACGAACTGAGTGACAAGATTATAGGTGACCCAGTTGAAATGCAAAGGAAGATAAACAATGGTACAAAACATATCATGGAAGACATTGAGAACATCAGCTCTGATATTGATGGTCTTGATGATGGCCTGCAGTTGCAGTCTACTTCCGACTAGAGAAATACAAGTATCTGCTAAACCTATCGACAGGCAGATAGTACAGCCGGTTATGCCTAGAGAAATAGATCTCAAGCAGGTTAAATGGCTTACGATTACCCCAGAAAACTTTGAGGAACAGTTTGCTCTTATCGAGGACCAAGAGGGCGAACTTGTTTTTTTAGCTATGACCGTACCAGATTACGAGACCATGGCCTACAACATGCAGGAAATTAAAAGATATATAACAGAACTAAAAGATGTAGTTGTGTATTATAGAAAAGTAACAGTTATTCAAAAAGAAGAATAATCTGTTAAACTTAGGTAAATAAACTAGTTCAAGGAGGAACATAATGGAGAATATATATGTTAGATTTAACATTAAAATTAATTCAGTTAGCTCCTTGGGTTATCTCAGGTGCATCGCTTATTTGTGCCCTGACACCAACACCAAAAGATGACATTTGGATTGGCAAAGTCTACAAACTTATAGATTGGTGCGCAATCAATGTAGGTAAAGCAAAGGAGAAGTAGATGGCCAAAAAAGCGCCAGATGCTTTTGTTTACAAAGCAACTTTAGAGCGAATTGTCGATGGAGACACTTTTGACTGTTCGCTCGACCTTGGGTTTGATGTCAAGCTACACAAGCAAAGAGTGCGGTTAGCAGGCATAGATACTCCTGAATCCAGAACACGAGACCTCGCAGAAAAAAAACTAGGCCTTGAAGCCAAAGAAAGATTAAAAGAATTGTGCGTAGGTAGCATAAAAATCAAATCCCTAGGCAAGGGTAAATACGGCAGAATACTTGGCATACCTTATACAGAAGATGGTAAAGACATTTGTCAAATATTAATAGACGAAGGTCATGCAGTGGAGTACCACGGCGGGACTAAAACAAAAATATGGGGTGATTACTAATGAATGACGGACACGGAAGATTTCAGGGGGATATGGATCGTAATGAAGTTGAAATGGACCTTAATAAGTTCATGGCAATGGTAGAAGAAATAGGCCAACTTAAAGATAAAATTAGAGACCTAGAAGATGAAACAACTAGAAACCCACACCAAAAATGGATTTTTTTAGCACAAGCAGTTGATTCTTGGCGCATCTTTCCAAGAGCATTTTTAAGTGTATATATGTATTTACTTTATTTTACAACTTTTTGGTTTATGGATTTAGCAGAACCTACGTTTGAACAAAGTGGTCTTATATCAATAGTAGTTGGTGCGGGTGCAGCTTGGTTTGGTTTGTACGCAGGAACATCAGGTTCCAGCAAGTCATTTAAAGGCGAGGATAAATGAAGGACGACGACCAAAGAAAACACGATAACATCATAGTATGGGCAGCATTTATGTTTCTTATAACACTTGTTGCGGGTATATCTATAAATGCTAATGCTCAGTCTAGTCAGCAATCTGGTACAGCTTGTGTCAATGGTTCTCAGTATTGCGAAAACAATAGTTTAGATACCACCAATACAACAACGACTACCAATACAAATACTAATACTAATACCAACACGAACACCAACACGAACACCAACACGAACAACAATACCAACACGAACACGACTACAACGACAGCAACGAACACGAATTCGAATACTAATGTTAATACCAACACGAATAATAATATCAACACATCGACAGCAACTTCGACTTCGAACAATACCAACACAAACAATAACGTTAATACTTCGACTTCTAATTCAACAGTGAATTCGACTGTCAATCAAAACGTTAACAATACGAACAATTCAACTTCAACGTCGAATAATACAAATACTAACACTAACGTAAATCAATCAACTTCAGATTCAAACGTTACTACAGACAATACCAACACAAACAACAACAACACTAAATCTGACAACACGAATAGAAATATTAACGAGTCAAATAGTACCCAAACTATTAATCAAAATGTAAAAAGCGAAGCCCCACCTGCATCTGCAATTGCTCCGTCCATAATGTCTTATTCACAGGACTTATGTACCACGGGGGTATCGGGTGCTTTCCAAGGGCAAGTGTTTGGTTTGTCGGGTGGTAAAACTATAGTAGATGAAAACTGCGAACGATTAAAATTATCTAAGTATCTATATGACATGGGCATGAAAGTAGCATCAGTTGCTTTGTTGTGTCAGGACGAAAGAGTATTCAAAGCCATGTCAATGGCCGGTACTCCGTGTCCGTACAACGGTAAGATTGGTAAAGAAGCTACTGTAGCATGGGAGGAAAACCCACAAAAAAGGCCTGACAAAGAAGATGCAGAAAAAGAATTTATTTCCCAGTGCACGCACGAAGCTAATCCAAACAGAGACAAGATTAATAAAGATGTTGTGGGTTTGGTTAAAAAAACTTACACAAGAAAGACTAAGACCACCAAACAATGCAGAAACGAATTTTATGCTACGCAGTAGCTAGTCTGCTATCATTTAGTGTATATGGACAATACACTTACGAATCAGGACAGGATTTATACCACCTGCAAACAAACGCCAACAACTTTGAAGGTGAGTTAGCATACGAGGTAGTAGATGATGGTATTAGCCCTGCAATTGACCTTTCTTTTAATTTTACTTTTTACGGCTCTACTTTTACACAAGCGAGGATGGCAACGAATGGATGCCTACATTTTGGTAATAGTGGTAGCTATTGCAATGACTATACTCCTGACCCTATTAACGGACAACACACCTATACCATATACCCTTTTTGGACTGACCTAATTAGAGACAACGATTCTCGCATGAAGTCTTGGGGTGATAACAGCAAGATGATATTTGGTTGGTACGACATGAGAGAGTACAACAGAGCATCAGACAACAGCTTTGAGATAATACTTTGGAACAATAACTCTTTTGACATACGCTATGGTGCGTTAGATATTATTAACCATGATGTTCTCATAGGTGAGGTTGGCAGTGGCAGCAAAGAAATCTATCAATATTATTACCATGATGAATGCAATACAGGCTCAACCAACAGTTCTATCTGTGTAAATACTAACTGGAATAACACAACAATTAACACGACATTAGAGAACGGTGGTTCTTTGTATGGCTCTGGGTCTGGAAATGGTGTTGACTGTAGTGACCCATTAAATGATTCTAGCTGTAGTGGATACGCAGATGCTTATCTAACCCAACAATGTAATATCACTGATCTTTATAGTGAGTCTTGCCCTAACTACTGGGAAGCTTATGATGATCAGCAATGCGCAGATGATCCGCAGTACGCACCGTTTTGCCAAGGCTATAGACAAGAAGAATCTGTAGCTTTCTTTGACGATACTAACGTAGATTATGGGTTTGTAGATGAGCAAGAACAATTTGCCACTGGCGCTTTTACCGATAGTCACCATGACGACAACTTTGGATTTGAAGACCCAATAGAAGTTATAGAGATCTTTGAAGAAGAAATGTTTCCACCTTTTGAAGAGTTTGGAGATAACCCCAACGATTATTTTGAAGACCCTTTTGTAGAAGAGTTTGTTGTTTTCTATGACCCAGAGCCTTTACCTTTTGTTGACGCTTTTAACTCTCATCATGATGAGCCTTTTCATCAAGACGAAGTATTAATAGATGAGTTTATATTTCAAGAAACTTTTTTAGTAGAAGATTACAGTGAACCCGAAACATTTATTGAGTTTAACAGCGTAGAAGAATTGGAGGAGTGGTTTGAAGAAGAAACTAATGAACGTTTTGAAGAACGAATTGAAGAAGAACTTGCAGATTTGGATGAACCGGAAGAAGAATTTATTGAAGAAATCTTCGAAGAAGAAGTTGTAGAAGAAGTTTTTGAAGCAATTGAAGAACGTATTGCAGAAGCAGAAATAGAAGAAGAAAGGATTGAAAGAGAAGAGATCATAGAAGAGTTTGAAGAAGTTTTTGAAGAAGAGTTCCAAACTGCAGAAAGAGAAGAAGCTACAGGTAAAAGTTCTATTAGTAGGGATATAGCCTTGCGTGTTGTTTCTTCTACCATAGCAACTGCAACACAAAGTGTTAGCGGTACAAACGCAGGTAATAGTGTTCATGCTACAGGTAACACCGCAGCTTCTGGTAACGCTGTAAGTGGTAGTTCCACAGGAGCTTCTTCTGGAAATGCAGGCATAAGTACAACCAGTTCCCCTAGTATGTCAGACCAGTTTGCTTCTGCTACAGTACAAACAAACCAGGTTCTAGACATGAGTTCTATGTCCGTGTCCGGGTCTTCTACAAATGATTCCACAGGGTCGACTGATATAAGCACTTCGGTCGTTGTAGCTAATGTATCTACTAACACAGTACAAGATCAAATAGATACTTCAATAAGCTCTATGGATACATCTTCTGATACAGATACCACAGTGGAAAATTTAATCGCACAAAATTTACAGACAGCACAAGAAGAAGTAGAAGCTCAACAAGAAGAAACAGGAGAGTATGGTTCGGAAGACACAATTATTGCGTACATGGGTTTTGTCCCAGGCTTTAACACGTATCAAACTGTTGTAATGGCCGACCAGGACCAATGGTATACACCTAAGACTATTTATACTGAAACCATGCCAGATAACATAAACGCATTTTATGGGCTTGCAGGTAGTAATATAAGTAAAATGAACGATATAATAAGTTTACAACCACCTTTATAGGAGAATCACCATGGATTGGTTACAAAGTAAAACAACACAAGTAATAGCTTTAGTGGGTATTGTTTCAACTCTTGCAGGGTTTGGTTACACAGGGGCTACCTATGTTAACCGCATAACAAACTTAGAAGCTAAAATTGGCGGCATAAGCGAAGCAGAAGATAATGTGCAAGTTATTGAAGAACGTTTTGCAGCAATAGAAACATCTGTACAATTTTTAGAAAAAGAAATAGATAAAATTGAAATTCCCGATGTAACAGACATCAAAACAGATATAGCTACAGTGAAGGCTGACTTAATAAGTTTAGATAAACGTATAGAGGAGATAAAAGATGACAATAAGAATCCTCTTGGTGGCTAGTATATTTTTAATCGGCTGTTCAACGCAATCAAAATTCATACCAATACCAGAAGACTCTAAGTTAGAGTGGTCTGATTCTTATGACCCCGACCAATGGAGAGAACAGTATAAAAAATGTCAGGCATTCTTGTATGAAGATAACGACGCTTGGCGTTGGTGTATGGATACTGTTTAGTGGGAAGAAACTATAAAAAAGAATATAAGAATTATCAGGGTAAAACTGAACAAAAAAAACGTCGTGCCATGCGAAATAAAGTGCGGCGTATAATGGAACGAGCAGGGAAAGTTAAGAAGGGGGATGGAAAAGACGTACATCATAAAGATGGAAATCCAATGAACTCTAATAAATCTAACTTAAAAGTAGTTCGAAGGTCAAAAAACCGTTCTTTCGCCCGAAATCGCAATTCTGGGAAAAAATGACCTCACACAATTGATGCTGTTGCGTTTTGTTAATGTGGTTAAGGGTATTAATCCAAAACTATGAAAAATTGCTTGGTGGACTTGTCCGTGCGTCCTCGAGGGTTTCTTCTTTTTCAAGCGTTTTAACTAATCTATTTAGGTACCATTGTGCTTTTAACACATCTTGAAGGCCTTTTTTGCTTTCATAGCGCCACATGTACTTTTGAATGTTGCCTTTTAGATATCCTTTAAAAGCCTCCGACGTCATGCTTTCTTCTATTGCGTCTATGCATTCTATATTTCCACTATTGTAATGTGGTGGTGAGTTTACGTAGTCAGTCATTTTCATCTCCTATGGTTATGCTGGTTATAAATTCTATAAAAGAATCAAAGGTTATGCTTTGGTTATTAAATTCTTTTAGTGTTATATATTCTAAATTAAAATCTTGTGTAAGGTAAACTTGGTTTTTTATAGCCAGGCAGGCATAACATTTAATGTTATTAGAAAGTTGAAGGTTTAACCAAATACGTTGTTGTGGGGATAAATTAAACTTTAGTTTAGAGGTTTCTTTTGCTGGTATTTTTTCTGTGTATTTGTACTCGATAAAACAATGGTCATTGCGACCTGAGTAAAAAGTGTCTGGAACTCCCCCGTGGTAGGGGTCGTTGATCTTCCATCGATAGATGGTTTTGGGTAAGTGCTTGTGCACTTTATTTATGAACTCCTTTTCACGCACATAAGGAGTGTAACATGTTTTAACACGCTCGTGCCTGCGACAGTATGTGTCGCAGGTCGAACGCACGTAACACTTAGCTATTGCCAAATGAAGCCTGGTAGAAGGATTTTACACCTTCATAGATTTCATCTTTTAGCCAGTCAACACCTTGAATGTCGATGTTAACCCATGAGCCTTTGGCATTGCTTTGTGGTACAGAAGACATCTTCCACAAGTATGCGAATCTATCGCCACCTTGTTTTATTATCTTAGTATTCCATTCTCTAGATACTTTGAGCTTTGATGAAGCGCAATCAAATAGAAATGGAATATCTGAGATTTCAGATGTTTTATCATCCAAACGCAACAACGTATGGATTTGAGTCTGCGTAATGTCATGTTTAGCAGATTCTAAAGAATTATCTTCAAGATGTTCTTCAGCATCTTTTCTAGTTGGGAAGTTCCCTACTAGACCGCCACCTTCTTCACGCTTTCTCCACACAACAAATTCTTCTCTGAAGTGTGTGTTAACTACATACATAGATGAACCATAGTTTTCACCAGTCACAGTGTTAATAAAGTCGCCTTCTTTGGCGCCCTCTACATACTCACTATGGTTTGGATCTACTTCGTGATTCATCTTTTGAAGTAGTTTTACTCTTGGTACTGATATATGTTCAGATGAAACATTCTCATTACCTAGTTTTGATCCCTCTTTAACATGAGCTGGAACCTTGCTCGTTACTACACTAATATCGTTTGACATCGTTATTCCTCCTTCGTCATTCGTTATTCGTTATTATTATGTTGATCTAAAGTTTATTTTAGTCAACTCCGTACTTTCAACCCCAGGGATGTCATCCCCAAGACCGATAGCTTCCCTATAGGCAGTGGCTGACATACGTTTTTGTAATAGCTCAAACCTGCTGGTTTTTGCTATGTACTCTTGCAACGCATCCCAGTCATCGACTGTAGGTACAATCTCCTTTTTAAGGGAGAGTGTTCGTCCACCATTAGATATTTTTTCAAGACCTTCGTCTTGCATCCTAATGGCTATTTGCGCTTCTAGCTCTCGCTTCTGCGCATTGTATTCTTTTTCTTGTGCTTTTAGGTCTGTGATACCGTCACGCACGCGACCGTATTCGGCCAATAAGTCATTTAGTTTCTTTGCCATGTCCTACCTCCTGTAATATGTGCAATAGATTTTCCATTCGCCCAAGCTTAGTATTAAGCTTTTTATACACTTCGGGCTCCCAAGTGTTTCGCGCTTGTATAAGTATAGTTTCGGTCTTTTGTGTTTGACCTGATCTATGTATACGTTGGTTGAATTGTTGAAAGTGTTCAGCATTGTATGTAGGTGAACACCATATAACTGTGTTAGCTTTAGTAAGAGTTAACCCATGACTTGCTGATTGTGGGTGACACAATAACATTTTAATATGGCCAGCTTGGAATCGTGCGACTATGTCTTTTCTCTTCTCAGCTTTGACTGTACCATCAATAACTTCATAGGTTACACCTTGTTTTTCTGCGAGTTCAATTAACGCATTGCGTTCGTGTCGCCAGTTGAATGCTACCAGACAGTGTGCACGTTGTTCTACAAGGGTCATAACTATGTCATAACGTTCTTGATGGATAAACTGCACCAACTTGTCTTCATCATATACTGCGCCTGTAACTAGCTGCAGCAGCTTCTTGACACGAGCTCCTGCATGAACAGCATTAACGGTACCTGTCTTAGTGTATAAAACAGAATCGTTAGCAAGGAGATTATATTTTTGCTGTATCTGTTTAGACAAGTTAGTGTTTATCGTACGTGTTATGTTGTCTGGTAGATCCATACATTCGGACAACGCATAACGTATAGTTATATCTCGCAGTCGAATAGCAACTGCATCTTCAGCATCAGGTTTGTCTATCCATTCATTGGCAAAGCCATTGAACTTAGGTGTACATACTTGAGACCTGAATTGAAAGAATCTAGCTCCTAGTCGTTTGCCGTCGTCGACTAACAAAGTTGGATGCCAAATATCTAAAATAGTATTACTGTTAGGAGTGCCAGACATGACAATCCTGTTAGTAAAGTGGTGGATAATATCTTTGATGTTTTTACTACGTTTAGCTGTACGATTTTTAAAAGCAGTAAACTCATCAATAACAATAGTATTAAACTGTTTACAGTAACGTGTGTTTTTACGTAAAAAGTTAACAGCTTCAAAGTTAGTAATAACCATATCTAAATTATTTTCTTTAAATACTTTTTCTCGGTTTTTAGCGTAAGCAACCCCATACTTTATATTGGGTTGGAACTTTTTAATGTCTTCGCCCCATGCTGCTTCTAATATAGAAAGAGGTGCTAAGACAAGTGTACGTCCCCCGATGGCTGCATGTGCGTCAAGCACGGCGCGTGTTTTACCAGTGCCTGGGTCCGAGGTAATCATACATTTTGGATTTGCTACTATGAAATCAGTAGTCTTTTTTTGGTGGTCGTAAGCCACAGGTATATCGTTCATCGTTACTCCTTAATCGTTAATCGTTATTTGTTAATCGTTAATACTATAATATCACGTTTCCGACCATTCGCAAACCGGGTATTCACCCTTGCCATACGAACACCATTTGCAGTTGTAACTGCTAGGGTTTGGTGGAAACTTGGTTGCAGTAGTCATAGCTATTGCTCTATCGTGCAACTTGGGCATGAAGACCATTGCTTCATCCCGAGTGTACACCTGTTCTAACATAGTGCCGTGATCGAGATACCATATCTCGGTTTTAGCAATTTGTAAGTCTGGGTATCTAAAAAAGCTACCAATTGCGTAAACAAGTGCTTGTTGGCTATGAGCAATTTCATTACCAAAAGCTTTACCTGTTTTATAATCAATAACTCTTGCTGATGTTTCTGTTTCGTGTACGAAAGCATCTAACTTAATGCGTCCCCACACGTCTGGGGCCATCCAACCACACGGCTCCCAACCGCGCGTGAATCCCCAATCACCTTCAAGTTCAACTTTAGCATCTACAAATAGTTCTCTTAGAGTTTTAAATTGAGATGTAAATTTTTTGAGTGTGTCAGGGAATTCCCCAAGCTTACCGCATACATAGTCTTCTGCTTGTTTGTGTATTTCCGTGCCTCGTGCCGCTGCGGGCCCGAAGTCTTCTTGCACCTTTTTAACTTTAGCTATGTAAGAGCGATAAGCGCATGATTCGAAAGTTTTTAGGGTAGAGTATGACCAGGCTGGTATATAGCCTAACTCTATGTCCTCCGTGACCTCAACCGCTGAGATTAGGTCTGGACGCTTGGATTGTGTTAGATTCTTCATCTATTAGTCCTAAGTCCCTTTCATCGAAATGTTGTTCGATTAACTCCTTTCGTACATTATTGTCTATTTTCCATGCTAATACAACTCCCCGGGGGATCCCAGCTGTACGGTCCGTGCTTATGCGTTTACGTGCAGTTTTGATGTTTAGCCTGGACATACGTTTAGCAAATTCACGTTGTGAGATGGTATTACGGCTGTCAGTCATTGCATCGTACACTACTTTGAAATGAGCGAGTGGTATGACTTGTTCATTAGCTGCTTGTGCTAGCCAATCTTTTACATATCTTTGTGCCGTGCTGATGCCGCCTGCGTCAAATGTATTTGTAAGCGGAATATCTAAGATTTCTGTAAAGTATTCTAAGTTGCGTGTACGTATTGCGTTTGCAAATTCTTCAAGTATAGACATAGATACTTCTTTCATTTCTTTCTTAGCATCGTTTTCTAACGCAGTGTGAGCCATACGTGCATCAACTTTGAACTTGTTCAGAAGTCCTGACACGATATATAGTTCTTTATCTAATATCTCTAAGTTATCTATTAGATCTTTGTGCGTAGTTGCAAGCTTAGTTTCTTGTCGAGGAGCAACGTTATAACGCCTATCTGAGTCTTCGATCTTTACTGCGTCTGCTCTGTTAGTCAGAAATATAAAGTTCGTGTAAGACGGCAGCTCGATCTGGTTGGTACGCATAGCTCTGATTGTAAGAGTGGGTTCTGTAATCTGATGTTTTAGCTTGTCAGCCATGCGGCCTACTGAGCCTGAATCAGCCATACGGAACTCATCAACTACAAGAAACATAGCTGTGCGCATGTAAAGGTTGAACTGTTCTTCTATATTTTCTAAAGCTCGCATTGGTGTTTGTTGTTCACCAAATAAAGGTTTGAGAATCTTGTGTACAAACAAACCCTTTCCGGTCCCAGGTACGCCCGTAAAGATCCAAGCGGTCATAGTTTTGCGTTTGTTCTGGTAAATGTACGCAAGCCAATTAATAAAGTGTTCAAACTCAGGTTTACCATTACCAAGAATGTGCATGACTAACTTGTAAAAATTAGGTGCAACATTTTTGATTTCAATGGCAGTGCCGTATGTGAGTTCTTTTACGTTCTCTTCTGGGCGCAGCATGTACGACGTACGCCTGAACAAGTTCACGCTGTACGGGACTGTATCTAAGTTAATACCGTCTTCACTGCTTGGATCAAATACGACCCGAGCATCAGGAATGTAATCCATGGTAGGGCGACTATGAGACTTAAGAAAATCATTAAGGCTGTTTTTATTCGTGGGCGTGAGGGGGTAGTCTTCACTAAACTGTTGTTTGGTTTCATCATATACTCCGTTATAAAATGTGTCTGTGTAAAAATCACGTAAGACAACTGGTTTCTTTTTAGTATCTGCATCTATTTTATCTGCAAAAATTTCAAATATAGTTCGATAGAAGTCTGCGTCTGCTTTTTCTATTTCCCAAATGGGTTCACCTTTGAAGTTGTACATGTAATGTGGGCTTGTTAATAAGAAGTAATAACCTCCACTGTCGCCTCCGTTCACATTACAGTTGACGTAGGGTTCTGACACACGCGTAACTTCAATGGTCATCTTGTCTGGGTTTTGTAACACTTCGTGCGACTCACCAGCAACGTTGACCGTGGATAACTTACCTGTTCTCTTAGGAAGATTATTTTTCTTTCTAAGGTTGTCTTTAATCTGCAAACCTAGGGCATGAACTTTTTCAGGGTTCACCCCAACTAAAGACGAGGAGATTTTAAGAACAGCTGAACCACGGTCAACCTTGATGAATCTACCATTTGGATAAGGATCTTCAACACCAACAAATTTAGGTGGTGCTATGTAAATTAATTTACTGTTATCTGCTACAGATGGATCTAACACGCACGACAGACTTTGGCCGTTGGCCGATAGAGTAATTTGTTCTGCAAGAAACTCTGTCTCGTAGTTAAGACCACGCATAAAGTCTTTGAGCGTTTTTGGATGTACGGGCATATCCATAAGAAAGAATAAATGTAATGAAATTGTATCTTTTTTTACACCCAAAGAAGCGCTGGCTTGCACTATGTACGAACAGTCGTGAAATATATCAGGTAACTGAAGCACGATACGATCGGCCATAGCTTGGATGTCATCTCCTGGGGTTGCACGTAGGCCATCAATGTCTAACACAAGCAACTCAGTCGGAGCTGTTCGGTCGGACATAAAAGCTCGGGGCTCATTTTTGAGTGGGCGTTTTAATGGTCCTTTTAACATGCACATGCCGTTTGCAGCTGCACTGCAAAGTGCACGAAATAGTTTGTTAAGACCTTTTTTATCAAGAGAAATATCTTCTTCTGATGATGTAAAGTTTTTAACAAGTGGGTATGGCTTAGTGCCATCTTTGGTGATTTCTTTAGCTAAAGGTTTTTTAGCTTGTAAAAATACAATATTCATAGTTTCTCCTTAACTTTGTAAACCTCTTCTCTATCTATGCGGACAGTTGGATCCGCTTCGAACGCGAGTTTGCATGCGCGTTGAGAAATGTTGGTAACCGTAATCGTGCACATTTCGCCACCTGGCGTGTAAACTCTGACACGATCACCAACTTTTCTTGTTAGGATGAGGTTTGATTTTTTATTTGTCATAGACTTGGCTTACGCCTCCTTCTGCATCAAGCGGTAAATCTTTACACCAGCTTGGTGGAGTCTTCATAATGTTTAGTATCTTTTCCATTGTAACATCTGAATCAAGTTTAGAACCTAATGCAATGATTTCATCATGTACTTGTAATACTACATCAACTTCTGGGAGTGCGTGTACCTCTAACATTTGATCGGTAATAACAATACGAGCTAGTGCTTGTATCACGTTCTCCGCCAAACGGGGGCCGTATGTACGTACGATGCCTTTTTGGGTTGTGTAAATAAATTCGCCATCCGTGTATCGCAAATCAGGATACGACAATGACATACCGTTTGGCAGTTCAATGCGTTGCGGTCCAACCTTTAGCGGCCCGTACTCTGTACCGTAATCTCTGGGTGAAATCATGTTAAACAATAGATCTTTCATGCGTGCCCATAGGATTGGAATGTTGCTATAGGTACCACGATACTGAGTAACAATATTGAGTGCGGTCATTAAACTTACATCAACTGACGGCGAACCTGACTTTAAGGTATCTTGGAACTTGTTATGTCCCATGCCATACCCCAGCCCGAGAACTGCGGTTTTGCCGACATACCTTTCTAGTTTGTTTTCTTTTGTGATTGTTCTACCGTAAACCTGACCAGCAAATTCACAATACACATCACGGCCTTCTACGAACGCATCAATTAAGTCTTGTTCTTTGGCTAGCCATGCGAGCATGCGTGCTTCGATGTTAGACAAATCAGCAATGTACATGCGTTGGCCTTCTGGGGCTTTGATTGCCGTACGTAATTTAGATCCGCGTGGTAAGTTTTGTAGGTTGATTTTATCTGAGCCACCAAACCTACCTGTGTGAGCGGCATAATAACGCAGTGGTACACCAAAGCTGCCGTCAGGGTTGCACGAATCAATAAACCTTTGTGCTCTGGTCTCATCAATACGTGACTTAACAACTTCTCTGGCCTCCCAAATGCACGAATGTTCTGGGTACATGTTGCACATTTGTATGTAGGCAGGGTCATTTTTACCAAAGGCTGGTATCTTTTTACCAGTCGTTGGGCTTTTCTTCGTGGGTATTGTAATGCCCAGGCTCTCCAGGTGCGCACGAAACTTTTGCTGTGACGCAAGAACTTCGCGTGTTACACCTGATGAGCTGATGGCATCTTCTGCACGTTTTGCCATATCTTCTTTATATTGCAACAGCATTGGCTGATCCAACAGAAGTTTTGGCTCCACGAACATCCGTGTAGTTAGATCAATCAAGTCAAGTTCTGACTCTGGAAATCCAACCACATAGGACTGAAAAAGAGCGTACGTTAAGTCAACATCCTGAATACAATACGAACCTATTTGTTCGTCAAGCTCTGGGTCAAGGTCGCGTATGCCTTTGGCACTTGCAAGTTCTTCTCCCTTTCGCATAGTATTATCAGACGGAAACTCGCGTGTAACGCAATCTTTCAGCCTTGCGGACACATTAGGGTACAAACCTCTGCTCATTGCAGCTGTATCATAGTAATACAGTGGGTTGTATCCGTAGTGCCTCGTAAGAATGAAGGCATCAAACAGAGTATTGTGGCAAACCAAAGCGGTTTCACCCCAATCAATCGCAGCTAAGATATCGTCTACCTCATCAGCGCTATACCATTCGGTATCTCCATCGTCCACTTTCAGTCCTACACCCCAAACTTTAAAATCTTTGTGATTTATATATTGTGCTGTAGACATTTTAGTCAGTGTAAAATGTGTGTCGTAATAGGTCTCAAAGTCTAAATATAAATTTTTCATTTTGTTTCCCACCTTTTAATAAATGTTTCTGCTACCAAACCTTTTTTGACAAGCAGTCTCATCTCTTTCCAAACTTGTTCTATGCTCTCTGCTGAGCCAAAGTTAGTTGGTGTAGACTCGTGGGCCCATTCAACGTTTTCAGAGACCCATTCAACAAGGTCGTCCATTAGTTTTATTTTATCTGCTGTAGTCATTTTTAGCCCTCTGTATAGTGTTATCTATTACCAACTCTGCGTTCTCTTTGTCTGGGGCAAGTCGATACGCAATTTGAACAAAGAAATCTAAACCTACATGTAAGACATGAGGCACATTTAAGTGTTCGGCTGCTTTCGAAACTGCTGCGTCAAGATCTTTAAACAGCTGATCATGCGCTGCTTCTTCGTTGACTAAACGTTCCATAGTTTCTTTCTCGGATTCAATGGGCTTGCCATCTTTGTCTATTATATTACTCATAGTTCCTCCTTGAACTGTTTTATTTTCGTACACCATTCTTCGTATTCTGAACGTTTTGCACGTTCCCAACCTATTTGCTTACTGGTGTACATATTGTAAGCAACAGATAATTTGACATACTTCCATTGTATATAAGGTAAGTCGTCTGGATTGTTGTATGTATATGGATGAATCGGATTACGTTTCACATAGACATGAGATGGGGGCATTTAATTACTCCTTAATTAAACTTGACAAAAACCAATATGGTCTTTATGACTGTATATAGATATTACCTAATAATGGGTGATAAAACAAACGGAGAATATTATGGCAACTTTTACAAGTGATCCTGTTTCAGGTAATCAGTCGTTCAAGCCATTCCCAAGTGGAAATATTGGCGTAAGATACGCTAAATTTAATGTAACTGCTGCACCAAATGCTGCTGATGTATACCAAATGGTAGACATCTTTGCTGGTGAAACTTTACATGACATCAAAATAAAGTCTTCTGATTTAGACACAGGCACAGGTTTAGTACTTGACGTCGGTGACGGTACAGATTCAGACAGATTTATTGATGGTTCTACAATCGGCCAAGCCGGTGGTACAGACCATGAAGATGCAAATCTTGCTCCTATTACCTATAGTGCAGATGATACTATTGACATTACTTGTCAAGTAGCACCTGCAGGTGATGTTGCAACTGGCACATTAGAAATGTGGATTTACGTATCGTAAATTAAAAGGCGCATAGCCCAAGCCGGAACCCCGAATCTTGGGCTATACTAATGCCACTCCTTGGCATGTTCGAATGACTCTCTATCTCCATATACTCTGGCCGTTGGCTACTCAGGGACGGCTTGTTGCGCTACCAATTCTGGATGGCTTTTCGTCAAGAGAGTCAAAGTTTTACTGTCTGTTTAGACATTTTAAAATAATAAAAAAAGGTAATAACAACAATCCTAATAAAAGAAAAGTTGCCATTTCCCACGATTTTGTAAAAGTAGGTATTCCCATTATTCAATGAATAGCAGGTGGTTGATACCCACCGTCTACAATGAATTGGTCCCAATCGCCATCATAAGCATTAACGAACAGAATACAGATCTTAACGCCATCTGCTGATTCGAAATACTTACTCATAGCGGCTTTGATGCCGTGGTCTGTAGCATATTCGCCAACATCCCACATATAGTTTTTAATTACACTCATAATGTTTCTCCATTGCTATGATAACCATATTGTTGTTGAAACACCATTTTCGCTTGCTCTTCACTATAAGGCGGTCTGTTTTCACATTTCGCCTCATAGTTAGACATGTCTCTCCATTTCCAGTAGTTGGTCTTGTAGTCTTGACGTTCGTCATAGATAAACTCAGGATGTGGTTGGATATTTGGTTGATTAGTCATTGTTACCCCCCAGTAAAGATGATTCTAACATTACCTCGTTAAACTCCTGTTTCATAGTAGGGGTCAACAAGTCTTCAGCTTGTACCTTGGCTTTTCGCTCTTTCTTAACAGCAGGTGCAGCCATAGCTTGCAGCTTACCAGCTGGTACTAGGCTCCTGCCGCCAGGAAATTCATCAATGAATCTCTTAAGCGTAGTAATCGGTTCAATGAAGTCTTTAAACTTCTCAACCATGTCACTTGTTTTCTGTCTTGCCATAGGTATTTGTTCTAGCTTATCACACATTTCTGGATCAGATATAACAAGACCAACCGTAACAGATGGAGCGTAATCTTCAGAAGAATCATAAGAACTGTCGTCACCTTTAGTTAGAAAAGGAAAGTCGACAGGTTTTTCAAACGTGTGCACAAAGTACATATCGTCAGTTACATAACTTGCAGTGGCGTCGTTCATTTTATCTTCCCAACGACTTTTGTACTGCGCACGCCAGTTTTTTATAGTATCAAAATTCTCAGATAAACATCGATTTCTGTTACATACAAGGTGTAGCTTTTCTAACTTTTTAAGAGGATAAAATTCTCTTTCATCTTCACGGTAACCTTCATGAAGATTAGATATAGAACCAAAAACACTACTGTAATTTACAGTATGGATGTCTTTGTATTTGTTTTCGTGGGCAAACAACTTGTGTGAAAAGTCATGCGCAGATTGGAGAAGAGTTTTAAAATCTTCGCCAGCTTGTTTTTGAATAGCTTCTACAATGTTTATAATTGTTGATTCCACGTCAAAGTCCCTATCGAAAGCAGCTTGACACTGCTTTCTATAGTTATCAGTTATTTGCTCTCTGAGCTCAATTGTCATTCTTACTGATGCCATAATAATCTCCTTGTTATTGCATGTGAATCACTTCGCCGTATGGGGCGCTGTGATCTTGAGTTGAAACCCACAACACTGGATAATGTGGCTTATCGCCAAAGTCTCCGCATTCTAGGTCGGTTAGATAGACAAGAGCAGCTGTGTTTGGGTGGTTTTCGTTCACATAGTCTATAACTGGTGTAAATTCTGTACCTCCTCTGCCCTTGTACGTTACTTTTAGCGGTAACGACTCGCGTGTATATTCAGTCACATCATTGATTTCTGCATCGCATTGTATAAATTGCACACGTTCAGGTGCTAGCTCATGCAAGATGTATGATGTTTCTGTTGTGAACTGCTTTAGTTCTTCATCGCTAATAGAGCCAGAAGTATCAACCGCAATAACAATCTCTTCTAGACAAGGATTGTGCAAAGAAGGTAGATACATACCGCTAGCAATGAAACGCCTGTTAGGTCTTACCCAAGTAAAGTCAGACTTGTTATTGGAACGTAAAAAACGCGCCAACACAGCCTTCCAATCCACTTTAGGGTCAGTGATATCAGATATCAAAGACTCCAAGTCAGCAGATAACTTACCTTGGGCCTTGGCCGCTTCGGCAGCTTGGTGTATTGCTACAGTCAAGCCAGCTTCGATGGCACCCGCCGTACCGGGAGTGCCGTCGTTACCAGGGTGGTCCATAACTCCACCGCATTTACCAAAGTCTACAGCTACATTGTCCCAGCCCTTTTCAGGTTCTGGTAGTTCACTGTAGATAGCTTCCGCAGTCATATTGTCATACTGCGAATCCACAAGGCCGCCTTTTGGTAATATAAAACCCTCTGCAACCAAATAATTGTTGATTGCATAGTCACAAGCTACGTTCCACTTTGTCGCATGCCGTTCGTTCCTACGCGTAATGTGTAAGAGCACAACATGCATGACTTCGTGGGCTAAGAAACCAATACGTTCCATATCAGTTAGCTTTTCAAACCATTTGACGTTGTAAAACAGATGCACACCGTCGGTGGCACCTGTTTCGTCGTCCCATTCAACGGCTTTGAGTCGTAAACACAAAGTACCGAAAAATGGGCTGTCAAGTATGAGCCTTGACCTAGCTTTTACGAATAATGGATTCATTGTTTTTCCTCAGTAATCAAACCATAAAAAGTTGGTCTGTCGCTAAAAGCATTTTCTTCAGCACAATACTCTTCTATGATGTGATCAAGTTCGTGTTTGATATTCATCAACATAAAAGGCTTACGATCTAACTCGTCTTCAGGATCAAAGACCGTAGACGATCTTTTCTGAAGGTTAAGAAGAGCGTTATAAATTGAACACAACTGATCGTATTCATCAGAATCAAATCTAATACTCATAAGTCATCTCCAAGTAATGAGTCTTCAAGCAACACTTCACGTAGCTCAGCTAGTTCAGTATCAGCAATTTCTGCTTGCTCTTGTCGACGACCAGTGCGGTCATCTGTCTCGTGCATTTTCTGGATTCTCTCTTGCGGTACTAAGTCCTTGATATAAGGTGCGGCTTTCATCAACTGATTAAGTGTAGAAAAACGATCCAAAACGCTACGTATATTATCGATATATTCACGTTTTTTGGTGTACAAATTATCGTTAAACATTTCAACTTCAACGCATTGTAAAAACGTTGGGTTGTCAGGTTCAACTTTGACACGCATACGATCGCCGTATTGCACTAGCACTTTAGGTATGGTGAGATCTGGCAACTGCAAAATAAAAGATTTGTCGCTTTGATATTCATCGCCGTCGCTGTCTTCAGTTACAACACTAGAAGATATTTGCAACTCGTTGACTACGTTAGTGGGTATTTCATACCCCCAAACGTCTTTGAATTGTTGCGTAGTGGTATCTATTTTTTGTTGATAACCTTGGTCGATAAACAATTGCATACCGTCTTTAGGATAATCCTTTTGTGGGTTTGCATTGTTGTACTTTGTCTCAGCCGCACGTTTGATGTCGCGTTTGAGCTGTTCAGATAATCTAACAGTTTTCATAAAGCTCTCCTATAGTATAACGTTAGCATTTTTAGTGATCCAATTACGTATCGCTACGTGTTGGCGTAATTCTTTGTTTCTAGCTAGACAACCTTTGACAAGCACAACTTGATACTCGACTACCAGTTTGTCAGCTAGTTTCATAATGTTGTCCATTTTGGTATCTTCCGCTCTTGCAGCGACACCATTGGCCAACGCATACAACAACGCTGGGTTGTCATCTGCTTTGTACTTAGATGGATCTTTGATAATCGCATCTATGTCAGGTAGTTTGCTAGCAATCTCTTTGAAAGCTACAAACTCGCCAGCTGCTCCGTCGCCAACTAAAGAGGCAACACCATAGAACAATCTAGTTGGATCAGCGTTTGCTCGTTGGAGCTTTTTGCTAACCATTGACCATGCACGTGGTGTTGGGAACGCATACTCGTCAGCATCAAAACTAGACAGAAGTCCAGGTCTGTATTGAATAAACGAGATAACATCGGTGTCAATACCATGTTGGTGAGCCCATTGGACCCAGTCCTCAAGGATCGGTTCCAACTCATAGTGCGCTAGTCGGTTTCTAACTGGACTTGGCATTTGATACACAGCAGCTGAGTCAGTCAATCTATTACCAGCACAAACTAATGCCCAACCGGCTGGGAGCTCATAATCACCTAGCTGTCTGTTGAGCAATAGTTGTAAAAACGCATTTTGCGTTGCTGGCGGTGCAGTTGGTAACTCGTCAATAAACAAGATACCTCTGTCGCCGTCGCGTTCCGCAATCGGAAACACGTCAGGTACAGCCCATGAAGTGTATTTGGTAGACTCTGGGCTAGCTTGCGCTAGATAGGGTATACCTCTTACATCGACAGGGTCGAATAAGTTTGCACGAAAATCAATGATATTCATGTTCATTTCAGCGGCAACTTGAGCTGGTATGTCAGACTTACCGATACCTGGACCGCCCCAAATCATTGCGGGGTAGCCAGCGATAACGGCGTCTTTTAGTTCAGCTTTAAGTGCTTGTGGATTTATGGTTTGCATTTAAGACCTCCAGTCTGGTTCTACAGTTTTCCATTTAGTTGTAACTGTAGGTATTTTAATTTGAACAGGTGTAGTCATCACAACCCGTTCACCTTTTTCGACGGTTAGTTTTTCGTGCGGCATAGTTTTCTTCATGACAAAGAGAACCAAAGACGCAGTCAAACCACCCATCATTGCTGCAGTCATACCACTGAATGTGCCATAAAAGCACACCATCAATGTGACTGTAATTAGAACGTCGACAAATATATCGTGACCGATAGCTTTGCGACCGCCCGCTTTAAGCGCTAGAATTAGCAAACCCAGCGCCGACAGTATTCCTACCATTAACATTTCGATTCCTCCAGGCCAAATGGGCCATGTATGCGAACTGAATAAGCTCGATTAATATCCAAAGTGCAGTTGTTAGTGCACTAACCAAAGTTGTTGTATTCATAGTAGCCTCCATAGTAAATACAAGATTGAACCGATGCCGACCCCGACACCGAATATTAAAAGTGAGTATTGAATACTCGTTGCAATACCAAAGAGCACGAACAGAACGCCCGTGCCCATTAGTACAGATCTAAAATAGTCTTTAACCATTGTTATCTCCTTACCAAGATGATTCATACCAGACCTCTTTGCCCTCTTCGAGCCATTGCAAAGCGTCCTTGCAGAACTTAAGATCTTGCTGTTTAAAATCCTTCATAGATTCTTCTTGGAACTGCTGTCCCCAAAAGAACCCATCTGGACAAAACGGCAAGCTGTCGTTCTCCACTTGTGTTTGCAAGCTTAGAATGTCATCTTTATCCAAGATCAAGACATCACCACCATTGAACCCTTCAGGGCCCATAATGGTCTCCATCTTTGTGCCATTCTTCTCGTGCCACAACTCCGTCATAAATTGTTGGAGCCGAGCGTGCTTACGCCAATAATATGGAGCCTCCATCCTGTCGCCAATATTGTCTTTAATATCAACAACGTTATCTGGTTGCTCCGGTTTTGGGTGTAAATACCCTGCATATACGTCTAATCCCATAGTTACCTCCTCGTTTGTAATGGGTCGTGGGCTTTTCATCCCAGCATGGTCGTTCCGGTGACACCGCCACGGACTTTAGTACGACTGCGTGATGTCGTTTGTCGGAAGTGATACACATCCAACATAAACCTATATGGAAGCACAAGAGCCCCAGCGATTTTGATACGCTGTTAAATAGTTCTTGGGGGCTTCTTGTGCAGTGGGTTGGTTCCACGTGGTTCCACATGGTTCCATTACTCGTGGAACACAATATGGGCTGTAACAACAACGATTCTAGGTTGTGGTTCCATGGTTCCATGTAAAAATAACATTCATTCATAGTTCTTTATCCTTGGTCGATGGTCGACCGTAATTAAGCACGTTCTGATTTCCGCGGAACCGTGGAACCGCAGGCAAGTAGCCCCCGCCCGTTCGTTGCAACGGCAGGCATTTCGCTGGTTCCATGGAACGGTTCCACATGGGGGCAGGTCCGTGGAACACGCGGAACCAGATTCAAGATTGGCATATGCATGCAGGCACACTCGTATGCACTCGTGATGATAGTAGGGTGATAGTATGATAGTAGTCTCCTCGGGTGGATTCCGGGCGCGAAGCGGGCGGATGGTTAGCACAAAAAAAGAAGGGACGCCCGAAGACGCCCCTAGATGGCTAACTATAGTTTTTGTATGAGTTAGAATTGAATTGGTCAGAACTGACCTTAACAGGGATATCAGATTTGATAAACCTAATGAATTTATAACCAGCCCAGATAAAGCTAGTTATGAGTAGAAATATCCAGATAGATAATAAAGTAAGAAATACGTCTAACATTATGCTCTCCAGTGTTCAACCAGAGCCCAAATGGACTCTGGTATGTAATGGCTACTCACGACTCCCTCACAGGTTGTTGAGGGTTCATGCCTGGTAGCTCTGGTTGGACGGATTCTTCCTCGTGGAGTTCCCGCCTTATTTCTTCGTCGACACGATCTAGTTCTTGTTCGAAGTTAGATGTGCTTTCGTCGATACGATCTTCGTTACCAGTTGTGATGATAGTAGGTTGTTCGATCATACCGCGACCAAAGTCGGATGCAAATGTGGTTGCTTTTTGTGCCGCCCACTTTGTAACTGGAAGGACAGCTTTCGCCGTCCCTCTTGCTACGCGACCAAGATAATATCCTAGTTGCATTATTTGCTCTCCGGTGTCCACTCTCTAGCGAAAGATGTCACTGATGTGCCACCTTGTAGACTAGCGTGTGGTTTGAGTTTGAACGCCACTGAGCCGTCTTCTTTAAGGATAAAGAATTCGAACATCTCTCTGATGCTAGTCATCGCGTAGCTGTCAGGTCCTTCCTTCGCTTTTTTATCGAAGTTAGGGTTCGCTACTTTAGCGTCCAAGTTGAGGTTACCGCCTTTAGATACTGATAACGCTCTGTCTTTACGAGCCTCGATGGTGTCAACATCAAAGCTAGTTTCATATTTAGATTTAGCCATAATAATCTCCTATTTAGCTAGTTATGTAAGTAAACCATTTACTCACTTCATAAACCTATATGGAAGAGACAGCTTGTCTGGCCTTTGTCTTGAGCCACTGCTATAAAACTGAAACAAGGTTCCAAACGTTGAAAACAGAAAGGTAGTTACGAAAGCGAATCGGGGTCGGGGGTAGGTCGCTGGCAGAGGGGAGGGGGAATGTGAACGCGATATAGAAAACATTTTTCAAAAAAAATTTTCACGCAAAAATTTACAAGTTATCTACAAATAAGATATGCTTACGATATGAGCCTTGTAGCAA
>Ga0070754_10000680_pt1 | contig 30398 bp, 43 predicted proteins | sample VirMetDEL_Sep_01_FD_75181 | JGI IMG/M metagenome (GOLD analysis project Ga0070754, IMG submission 75181) | Aqueous microbial communities from the Delaware River and Bay under freshwater to marine salinity gradient to study organic matter... | ecosystem: Environmental > Aquatic > Marine >...
ATATTTTGTTCTTTTCTGCGTCTGTTCTTGTTTTTCCTTCAGTTGGATGAGAAGCTTTGCCTGATTTTAGAGCATTTATTTGTGCTTCACTTTTATTTCTTACTGGAAGATTGAACCTTAAAGCATCTCTTCTTATTTGATTAGGATATGTGCCATATTTTTTAGCGATGTCCGCAAATGATAATTTATTGTCAACATACAAATCCTGTATAAGTTTTTGTTTTTCTGCATCACTCATTTGTTTGTACATTGTTTATATCCTTTATGGAGTTTATGTTTTTGAAGGTTAGTGTTGGGTGTTTTTCTTGAAGCTTTTTTAGTAACTCTGCATCGTTATATGTATAAAAATTATGGTGGTTGTATACAGACGGTATTTCTAATAGATTGTCATCTAATATTATAACATCTTTTCTTTCTGTTGTCAGATAATACAGATGAAAACTTGGAACAAATATATTTTGTGGTACTAAAAAAGTGTCAGTATAAATAGCATAGTTATATTTGTATTTAAAATCATCTTGCAGGGATAGTTCTATCAGCTCCTTTATGCAGTCTGACTCGTATGTTTTATTGTTGAACTCTGAACACGCTATAGCTAAATGATTATTGATATACTGAAGTTGTATAACTGTCATTATATTTATCCTATATATTGTTGAAGTGATTTTTTATTAAATACTAGATGTGTGTCTTTGCTTTTCATTATGCTTTTTCCACACGAATATCCTTTTGATATACATGAATTTATGATCTCAAAGAAAAATTTGTTTTTGTTTGCATCAAATTCATAATTCTCAATAATAAACTCTTTTACTTTAGAATTTAAATAAGATATACCTATACATTTATGCTCAAGACCAAAAAATATATTTGAGACATTGCTTCCGTCTGTTGTACATCCAAGCTCTATATCAAATATTTGTCTATGCTTATTGGTTACACACCCAATAGAAATATCCGTTTCGTCTGTCTTGAGGTCTTCTATTGATTTAGAAGATATTATGAGTCCTGATTCTATACTAACTATATTTGGGTATTTGGCAAGGTGGAGGCCTTTCAGAAAAGAACCTCCATAATTGATATTCTCAAAATCAGCATATAAATAACGAACATGTGGTAATTTTTTTTCTATAAATTTCTGTGTTTTGTTATTTTCTATGGTGTTGACTAAAATAATTTCGTGATCAACATTCTTGCAAAATTTTCCAATAGCATAACATTGTTTTTCTATTATCTTTTTGCGCTTGCTTGACAATAGACATTTTGATCCTAAGGACTTAATTCCATTATCATAATATGGAGATGTAATAATAAAGCTAATTTTCATATCTGTTTATCGTTATAGAATATTCGTATCCATTTTCATAGTGAGCATTAACAATACCAATATTTGGAACAGACAATATCATGTCTATCATTTCTTCTAGTGTATAGCAATTCTTTCTATTTGTTTGATAGAGTACATATCTTAGTCTATGTACATCTAAATTCATTCTAGATGTATACCAAGACAATTGCAAAATATCAGGAGACTTAATGTGTACAAGACCATCTTCTATCTTTACTTTTTCGACAATGTTTTTAAGCATACTAGAAATATGTTCTTGTTCTATGCGATCAAAAATATCTCCAACATATACATTATCACAAGATCCTGTTGGGATTTTCTCTATCTCAGAAACGAAATGTTCATTATAGTCAGACGGGTACTTATCTTCTTCATTCAATATTAATGCTATATTGTTTTTCTTCATAATCTGTGTCTTTTTCCTGTTTTGTTTCTACCTTAAATGTTTGTCTAGATATATTATGAATTATCTCTTTCCATTTTTTAATAGATTCCGGATTCATTACATCCATATCAACTATATCATGATAACTATCTATTCCCCATGATTTTGCAACATTAATATTTGTTGATAATTGTATATGTGTAAAATCTGGAGTGGTGTACTCATGTTTTGGAAAATAGTCTGGCCTAGATTTAATGTCAATTATTATAATAGGAACATGCAAATAATAAGCCATTTCTAAGCTTTCTTTGATAGTTTCTAATTTATTTACGCAGACTACTGCGTGGATTGGTCTGTGTAGATATGCGGTATCTTCAAATTCATAGACATTATTTTTACCAAGTATTTTTGTAAAAAACCTATAAACATCCTTGTTTTGTTTTGTTGACAAAAGGATATTTATTTCTGTATTTAATGTCTTGAGGATAGAATTATTTACTGTCATATGAGTATGTTATTTATTTGAGATATATCATGGTTATTAATTTCTTGTTTGTAAATGTCAATATTTTTTGTTTTATATCTATTTTGATATGTTTCAAGCATAGCATTTTTTAATTGCTCGCCATCTAAAGTATAATAATAATTATTCATTGAGCTGTTCATAATGTCATTATTGTATATCATAGAAGAATTACAAATCATTCCATCCACTCTGTAAGCCTTGCTAAAATAATCTGCAGTTGTTAAATATTTGTTACATATAATTGGTTTGTCATTTATTGCAAAACACAAGGCAGAATATGAGGGCTCATTAGACTTATTAACATCTATCAAACAATCAACAGAATTGTGTATCGTCAATAAATTTTCTTCATCATATACTCCATTTAGAACCTGAGGCATTGCAGAACTGACTGGTTTTACTTTGGCTGCTGTTGCCATACTGTATATCTGATTTTTAAGCAGTTTTATTTTTTCTTCTTCCAAATCTTTTGTTTGGATTATAAGTCCTGTGTTCTTGTTCATAAAACTGGTCAAATAAATGTATATCAATTTCTCCCAATCATATTGTTCGGAAAAGTCCAGTTCTGAATAAAAATAAAATCTATTTTTATCTGGCCAATCTAATTCCTTTTTTTCTTTATATCTAATGTGATTAATGTTTATTAGTTGAGGAGAAACTATGATATTTTGATGTAGTTGTTGACTAAGAACATTTTGTAATATAGTCTTCTTATTTTCTGAACTCACAACTATTTTGTCCAATAATATAACGTTAGAGTTTACCATAGGATTAGGATCAAAATTTCCAAAATCATAAATACCTATATTCTTTTTAAAGTAGCTATTATATGCATAGTCTAAGGTTTCACAATGCTGTATACAGACATCGTATTTGTCTAAGTTGTTTTCTTCAAGATGTTCTATTTCTTGACTAAATTTGTTATTAAGCTTACCATATGAAAATAATGGTATAATTTTTAATTTATGTCCAGCCTTCTCCAGAGCCTTGATATTCATGTACGAATAGAACCCTCTACTAGACTCTTCTCTATATGGGCCTATGTATAGAATATTTTGTGTTGGAATCATGTCTTATCCTTTTAGAAAATCAGAATTATCTTTAACTTCACCAGATCTGATCTTTTCAAGAACAGCTTTATGATTCAGCAATCCCTCTATAACTTTCTTTGCTTGCTCTCTTCCGTAACCGACTACGTTGCCACCACTAATAACATACCCAGTATCTAGATTATGGATAATTTTTTGAATAAAATTTGTTTTTAATAAGTGAGGACTCATTACGATATTTTCTATGGCATATCCAACCCAATCCCTATTACTTTTCATCTCTGGTGGTATTGTTGGATTTTGACTATTAAACACTAAGGGGTTATCCCAAATATTTTTTGGTTCTAGCTTATCAAAAATTTCTTCAAATCTTTTTGCTGTTTTATCCCAACTATAATTTTCTAGAATTTTCTCTCTGATTTTTATTCCTTTTGTTTTTCTCTGTTCTTCAGTTAGATCAAGGTATTGATACAGTTGTTTTACCAAATCTTTATCATTAGGAACAGCTCTAAACGCTCCTGTTTCTAGTTCTTTGAATAAAGCATACGGAACCTTTCCTGCTTCTAATTTAGTTGTTACTTCGTTCATAGCGCTATAATCTACGGAAAATACTGGAATTCCACATGATGCTGCTTCTAATTGAGGAATACCTAATCCTTCACAAATAGCATATTGAACATAAACGTCAAAAGTATTATATATGTTCTTTAAATGCTTGTCGCTAAGGCCTGTAACAACATTTGGCAAACTAGATGTTTTCTTATTACAGAATGGGCATATCGTTTTCGGTCCCTTCCATAAAGAAGCATAGGCTTTGGAGCATCCAGAGCAGAAATAACTAAAAAGAGTGAAATTATAGGCCTCGTATTCCTGTAATAATGAAGGGATATCCCAGCCTGCTTTCTCTGGATAACTGGTGTGAAAGTAGAGATAAATATTTGTGTCTTTTCTGAGTAGTCTTAAATCCCTAACAACACCCATTAAATTTGGAATCAATTTTCTTTTTTGGTTTCTCATAACAGATCCGATAATAAACGAATCTTGTGGAACCATATGAAGTGCTTTGTTTGTATTTTTGCAGTAGTTTATTGGCTTAAAAACATCTGTATCTACAGAATCGGATACGCTGTGGGTAGTATTTATATTGTATCCCGAACTATTCATGTATTCTATAGCCCAGTCTGTATGTCCAGAAACAACATCAGCATTAGCAAAGGTCTGCATCCAGCCATATTGCTGTGGAAGAGAGTCTACTGTTGGAGAAATAACCCAATGAAAGTATGGTCTAAGAAGAGAGGTTTCCTGAAAAGCAAGCATCCAGTAATCTCTGATATCAAATACTATATCTGGTTTAAAATCTAAAACTACCTGATCAAATCTCCATTTTCCAAACACATTTTCCGGGTCAGAGTTGTATTGCTTAAAATGTTCATGACCACTACCTACTGCATTAGGGTAAACTTTCCATGGAACATTGTTGTTTTTTATATTTACATTAAAAGCACTTAGTTCAGCTAACTGATATTTACCAGTCTTATGCAGCCTTGAAAGGATTTCTCTAGTATATAAGCCGAATCCTGATTTGGCGACATTGTTTTCGGCAACCATTAAAATTCTTTTTTTTCTCATATACTAGAGACTCCTTTTACTTAAACTTAAAATGCAACTGGTTCTTCTTCTCTAGAAGACACATCAGAAGTGTTCTTCTTGAGCTTTGTAATCTTGGAAAAGTTATTAACTCTGACCTTCATACTATTGTGCTTAACTCCATCCTTTTCCCACTTGTCGTTTCTCATTGACCCCTCAACAAACACTAAGTCGCCCTTTCTAAAAGATTCAGCGATTAGTTCTGCTCCGGTGTCCCATGCTTCACATGGAATATACGAAACGATCTTGTCCTTAACACCATTATTCTTGGTGTATTCACGAGACACAGCCACAGTAAAATTAATAACAGAAATTCGCTTATCTCTGCTATCAATATATCTAAGTTCTGGGTCTCTTGTTAGATTTCCGCGTAAAATTACTGTATTCATTCAATTACTCCATTTCAAAAGGTAAAAACCGAACTTTTCTCGGTAAACTATTATAGCATTGTATACAGAAATGTCAAGATTGCGGAACAAAGATTTTTTCTACGATTAGGCTATCTTTTTCTTTAGACCTTGACCCCTTTACAATGATAATATTGCTATCAAACAATACGTTTTGGTAAACCATATATGCTTCTGGGAAAACAATCACAGAATCCAGCACTCCTGTATTATCAGAAATACTAAGAAAAGCCATCTCAGCTCCTTTGTTCTTCCCAGATTTAGTCTTAACGACATTAACTTGCTCAACTTCTCCCGCTATAATTACATCTTGTTGTGCATTTTTGAGGAAATCTCCGCAAGTGCAGTTTGTATTAGTTATGTCGTACATATCAATTCTAGAGCAAGATATGGAATATCCAAGTAGTTCGTATTCTTTATCAGAAATCCATTCTATGGAATCTTCTAAGCTATATGGTGGATTATCAAGACTTTTTATGGTGTTAGCTACGACATTTTTTCTTCTGATATTGATCTTGTCTTGGCCTAATTTTTCTAAGATGCTTTTTAGTTTCTTTTCAGAAAGATATTTTTTGCATAATTCTATCTCTTTTTTGGTTAGCTCTGAAACCGCACTATATTCAAATAACATTTGGTTTCTTGTTTTTTTGTAATGGTCCAGAGCACCGGAAGAGATCAATCCCTTAACAGCAGTACTATTAATATTAAGAAGAATATTTAACAATATTTCTAACCAAGACATATCCTCAATATTTTGATCTCCAACAAGATCTTTGAGTTTATTAAAAACAGACTTCCCAACACCTTTAATATCTGTTAAACCAAAATAAATAACTTTATCTTTGAGAATAAAATATTCGTTTAGCTTTCTAATATCCGGTGTGGAAACCAGAATACCCATTTGAGAAGCGTTTTGGATTAACTCTTTTATCTCTTGTTGTGTGTCAATCTTGTCTTTAGCGAATTTTAAGTATGACGCAAAGAAAGTCCTAGTGAAATGAGATTTACTATAAGCAGAAAGGTATGCGTTCATAGCGTAACTCACTGCGTGACTTTTGTTAAATGAATATCTTTGGCTCTTTTCAATCCATGAGAAAATCTGATCCGCCTGATCTTTAGAAATAATCTTAAGCTTCAGACAGCCTTTCACGAACTTCTTTTTAAGTTTGGCCATCTCGTCTGCCTTTTTTTTACCGATGGCTTTACGAAGCATGTCTGCTTCTTGTAAGTCGAAACCAGCAAGTTCTTTGGCTATCTGCATTGCTTGTTCTTGGTATACCATTTCACCAAAAGTGTTTGACAAAATAGGCTCAAGTGCAGGATGAAAATAATCCACAGACTCCAAACCATTTTTCTTATCAATAAAATGAGAACTAACTGTCTTTCCATCCCTTACGGCTTCTAGACATCCTGGTCTCATAATACTAATTAATGCTGCAAGTTGCTCGATAGAATTAGGCTTTAATTTTTTAGCCATGCTTCTACCGAGCCTGGATTCCAACTGAAAACAACCTTTTGTGTTTCCGCTGGAAATCAAATCCCAAGTCAATTGACACTCTAGATTAATCTTAGAAATGTCTGGATCAAAAATAATATTACCGTCCTCACTCAGAGGAAACTTGCATCCACATTTCTTATATTCAAAATATTTCATGCTGCAAAAGAGTTCCTAAACTTAATTTTCTTTGCTTCATTTCGATGAAGTCTCAAAAAACGAATGAGCATTGCTGCACAATCATTAACGTCTTTCATGGCGTCGTGAGCACCATCTTTAGATATTCCGAGATAGTCCCTCATGCTATCAAGAGATAGACTCTTAATATCGCTGTTATTTTCAAACCAAAGAAACATTAGATGCATCAGATCTATTTTGTCTCTTGGGTGAAAAATATTATTGGAATTATCTTTACCAACATTCTTGTATTTTACAGACATTCTATCAATGATAGGCATATCAAATCTCAAGATGTTATATCCAGCTGCAATTGGAGCAGAGAATATACTCTTTCGGGAACCCCTTGAGTGATATTTATCAAGATAATTAACAAACTGATTCCAAGATTGTTTTTGAGATGGATAATTTTTCCAGTTTTCTAAAACTTCTGATGCTGTGCATTTTTGTGCTTTTGCATGAAACTCAAGTAGTTCTGTATCGTACTGATGGTCAGGATTACTTTCGAGAGCCTCTGGCTTCAGAGCAATGTTAAATTCTGAGTTGGGTATTACTTCCAACTTATCAGCATCTATCATTATAGCCGCTAATTGAACAGGGCTGCACTCAAATGGATTCTTACCATCTGTTTCAAAGTCGAATACACATATTTTATTTTTCAATTCTAGTCACCTTGTCTAATGGACGAAAAACAACTTCTTGATTATCAATCTTTCTTTTGGCATTGCACTTGATCTTGCAACAACTCACTCTGACTTCTGGGACTTTAACGTATTGAGCGTTTTGCTTTTCTCTTACAAAAACATCGTTAATCGACAAGTCTTTAAATAACATTTCACACTCCTTCTTCTAGCATTGAAGATATATTCATGATTTTATCTAACACAGCGACTCCCAGAATATCAAACTTAATTACTCCAATGTTTTCTAGGTCTTGCATTTCCATGCCAGCAATCAAATTTTTATTTTTGGTATCATATACCATCGGACAAATATTCGTTAGACTTTCTGGAGCAATAACAACACCAGCAGCATGTTTTGACTGATTTGTCTTTGTTCCCTCTAATCTAATAGCCTGTTCAAACCTCTTTGCCAAGGGGCCTTTCAGATTACCATCATCGTCTATACTGCACCATTCTTTAAGGTCTTTGCTTTTATTTTCCAAAGTCCATTTAATAATTGATGCTTCTCCATATTCTTTTTTCATTTCTTGCAACTCATCAGAAATTTTACTTTCGTCAGGAATATTTTTTGTGATCCTATTCATTTCTTCAAAAGATATGTTTCCGTATGCTCTCAGAACATCTTTGAGAGAACCTCTACCTTTCATTGTGTTAAAGGTTAACATTTGTGAAACTTTGTGTTCTCCATATGTTTTCTTGATATATTCAATAATTTTTTCTCTTTTGTCAATAGGAACATCAAGGTCAATATCTGGCATGGACACCCTATCTTTTGTATTTCGTCCAGCGTTATAGAACCTATCAAAGAGCAAATCGTATTTCATTGGGTCAATAGAAGTAATTCCAAGAAGATACGAAACCAGACACCCTGCGGCACTTCCTCTTCCTGGTCCTGGTAACCAATTTGAATTTCTAATATGCTTAACTATATCTTGAACAATTAAAAAATAGCTTGACAAATTGGCGTTGTGGAGAACATCGAACTCATATTTTAGTCTTTTAACATACTGGTCTTGTTGTTCTTTTTCTAGAGTATTTAACTGATGTTTTTTCCAGCCTTCTCGACACAATTGTCTAAGATAGTCAGAATCTGAATTGTATTCTTTTGGGTAGTCAAATGGAGGAAGAATAGGTTGACTTAGTATGTCATAATCTTCGCACAAACTATCTACAAAAATGGTATTTTCTATTTCTTCTTCTGTATGTAATTCATTCATTTCTTCTGAAGATGGAATGTAATACTTATCGCTATTAAAGAAGCAAGAAAGACCAACTTCTATATTGTTTTGTAGCTTATGGTTTATGTCTGATAGTGTTGTTCTCATATTGTTGCACAAAAGTATTCTTTGGTCAACTGCATCTGCTTGTTTTGCATAATGGGCATCTGGCGTACAAATAACTTTAGTGTTGTTTTGCTCTCCTATTGACCTAATACATTCTGTTAATTTTACTTGTATGGGGTTAGAGATTTTATCTATTAGTTGTGCTTCTAAGAATACGTTATCTTGGCCAAATATGCTTTTTAGATGAGAAACGTGATTTGTTGCTTGCTTATTCCAACTATCGTCTATATCGTCATTAGTTAGAATTCTGTTGGCTAAAGTAGAACCTAAATGTCCTGTAATAGCAATAATATTTCCATCTAGAAATTCAGATAAAGTATCTAAATCTAATCTTGGTTTATGGTAGAAATGATCTGGATGATTGGATTCAGAAACAATTTTAATTAATGTTTTCCATCCCTTTAGATTCTTAGCTAATACCACAAGGTGTTCTAGTCTGGAATTTTCTTTAGTTTTTAATTTACATGAATCTTTAGAGACATATAGTTCACATCCTAAGATTGGCTTGATGTTCTTGCTTTTTAATTCACTATAGAATTGCACTGCTCCAGATATAGATCCATGATCTGTAATAGCGCAAGATGTTGCTTCGATATCCAAACATCGTTTAACTATATCTTTTGGCTTACTGAGGCCGTCCAATAATGAATAGTGCGTATGCACATGCAAAGGGGTATATTTTTTCATTCTGTGCTTCCTGGGGCTTTGTAGTGTCCTACATTATAGCCGGGAACAGTGTACTCGTCAACCGTGTTTTGGTAGCCTTTTACAGAAATGTCGTGGGCTACTTGTTCGCATTTTGTCATGTAGGTATTTACAGAACAAACTTGATTGTCTCTATATTCTATGATTGGGGCAATGTTTGTGTCTTCAAAAGTTGTTTTTCCATAATGACATAATTTTGTGCATTTCCAAGTTTTTTTCAGTCTAGGTTTGATTGTACTTTTAATTTTATTGAATTTTTCTTTGATTAGTTGCTCTGTTGCAAACAAATCTTTTCTATCAAAAGTCATACTAAATGGACCACCATCATTGATAAAGAAGATTGTCACTATACAATGTTTGATTTTAGGATATAATTTTTGTGCAGCATAGAAGTAGATCATTAATTGTGGGTCTTTTTCTAGTTTTTCTTGTGTTTTTTCTTCACCAGTAGCCCAATTTAATCTTTTCCCTGTTTTCCAGTCAATAATTTCAAGTGTATCTTCATTAGGTTTGGTTATTAGGTCTATAGTTCCCTTTATGGCAAGGTTTCCTTTTATGTCTCCATAATTATATTTTGCCCAATCTTTATTGATTGTAATATCAAACTGTTGTTCTGGATATAAAATATTTCTGTTTCTTGGATCAAACATTCCGTTGTTATAATTTATTGCTTTGTATGTCCAATCATAGCAATCTCTATAGTCTGTTTTTGTCCACTTATGATGAACAAAATGACCAGCATAATAGTCATAAACCTGCTTAATAATTATGTCTAGATCATAATCGTCTACGTCTACGTTACCAACTATCTCATCTTCAAAACTTTGGTTGCTTTGTTGTTGGTGATATTTGATAAATGCTAATATTTCTAATGCTTTGTGTACTATTGTTCCTTTGTCAGCTTTTTTATTTGAAGGAGATCTATATCCTAAAACATAGTCAAAAAAATATTGTTGCTCGCACATATTGTGTGTGTTATATGACGAGCTACGAAAGTATGTGATTATCATAGTTTTTTGTTCTGTAAGAGATAATAAATAACTTGATGCCATTGTTCTCCAATAGTCATATTATGATTATCCAAAACTAGATCAAAAATCGAATGATCGTAATTCTCGGGGTCTAATGCTGTTTCGCTAGCATGATTAGAGTTATAGACATTTCTATTCAGTTTTATAACTACCCCTCCAGCTTGTTTAACTGCTTCGACTTCGTTCGGGAAACGGCAGTCACCGATTAATGCTACAGGAGGTTTGTCTTGTTGGATTTTACGAATAGTAGCATCTGCCCATACATTGTGTTGGATACTTCTGAAAAAATCAGTACCAACCACTTGTAGAACTTCTCTGGCTGTCATTTGTTTATTGTTTCTGTAACAGTTAACTAATTCATTTTTTTGTTCATCTGTTCCATAACATTGTTCAAATGTCAAACCGAGAATATCAATACAAAGACTTTTCAGAGAATCTGCAAAATTGTATATGGTAGCAAGATCTTCTAGTTGCTCTAATTCATATAAAAAATTAACTATCTGATTACACAGGGTTGTTTTGCCGGATTGCTTCCTTCCTGCGAACGCAATAATTTTCATACTCTTTCCTTTATAAAATCTTTTATTTCTGTTTTGATTTGATTCTCTGTCATCTCCGCTATATCACCTGCCGAAATTGTAGGGATATATACAGTATATGTATTTTCACATTTTTGTTTAATTTCCTCTGCTGCTCTCTTTCCAGCCTCATCATTATCCATCATCAAGAATAATGTCATAGCACCGGAAGAATCAAGAATAAGCTTTTGCCTGTCACTTAAATTACAACCAAATATAGCAACACTATTATGTACCCCATTTTCTTCGAGTTTCCAGACATTGCCAGGACTTTCCACAACGATTGCGTAATTATCCTTGTATATGTGTTCTTTAGCATTCCAAAAATTATACAGATAGTGCTGTGACTTGAATCCGAAACTATGCTTCCATTTAGAAAATTGCCAAGAGATTTCTTTAGATGGACATTTTTCTTCTGGATCATGATAAGATTGACAATATTCGCATTTATCAAATATGCTTCTTCCCGTACAACCAACCAGATAGTCCCCTGAATCATCATAAATAGGAACGACAACACGATTATACATAGGCTTCGCTTTATTTTCACATAAACCTACATCATACTTAGATAAAATTTCTTTAGAAAAACCTCTTTCTAGATAATAATCAGAAGGTATGCTGATGTTTTTTATTGCTGATTCTCGTGATATTTTCTTTTCTTCTAATGGCTTCTCTATAATCTTATCAATTATTCTTGCGAAGTTGTTTTTTTCTTGTGAAATCCTATTGAAAATATTTTTGTTCGTATTGTCTAAATCCAAGAAAGACTTACAGAACTCAACAACCTCACCAAATGAACACGTTTTGTCGCCTTCTTGTGTCCATCCATACTTTTGTGCAGAAATTGTGCCTCTAATGAATCCTAAAATAGAGCTTTTAAAATGCTTTTCGCATTGATGTGTTCTGCATTTCCAATTTCCTCTGTATGTATCTCCTTCATAATACAGATTTAATGCTGATTCGTTATCTCCATTATGAATGGGGCATGTCATACTAATCATCTTGCTATTATCTCTGTAATCGTCTAAACCAAGAGTAGATAAAACAGATTCTATATTATCACATAGCAAGTCGCAAATATTCTTTAGTTCTTGCTGATTATACGAACGGAATTTCTTCTTTATCATTGTCAACCACAAACCCTTCTGTGTCATTAGTATTATTGTTCATAATTTCCAATCTTGTTTTGCCTTCTGTAATTTTGGCACACCAGCCCTTCATATTACAGTTAATGTAATCATTATCATCCAAGCCCCCACCATGTCTACTAATAACAGGGATCAGCTTTCTGTTGCCAGCAGCGGGTCCATCTTCTGATATTTCTTCATCGCTCTTTCTTTTTAAGATTGTAAAATTGCTACATAGCCAGATGATTCTATCAGAACCACTAGCGGTATCTGTGCTTTCTTTGGTTATTCCGTCTCTATTTAACTGTATAAAAGCAACAATTGGCAACTTATACTTACTGGCAAAATTATGTAGACTAGTCATCATAAAGCCTAGCAACTGATATTCTTTCATATCGGAAGAAAGGCCTTGAGTATCCATTAATTTCAGATAGTCATAAAAGATTACGCAGTCCTTAGCGGTTCCATCATCGTTAAGTCCAACCTCTTTAACCAGCCATCTTTTCATAATTGATAGTTGTTCATCAAAAGATTTACCAGCAATAGATTTGTGAAAAAATTTCATTTCTTTTATTTCTTGCACTGCTTTTTTAATTTTTTGAATAGCAGATTGTGACTCTCCAAACTTACCTGTCTCGATTTTGTTCATTTCAATCTCTGTCATCATAGCAAGAAGTCTGTTTATATGGTCTTGCTTAGTCATTTCTGTGTCCATATTTAAGACCGGAATGCCAGACCTTGCTATGTTTAAACCGATGTTGTCTGAAAGCAGGGTTTTACCAGTTTTGGGTCGTGCTGCAATCACATTGATGGTGCTTTTTCTCAAGCCACCACCAATTGCCTGATCGTAAACAGGAAATCCGGTTGGGATACCAACTTGATCAATAGGGTTTTCTTCTAGATCACGAATATATTCTTCTAATCCATCATGAATTTCTTCTGGAGCAGCATCGTCGTTGCTAATCAAATTAGTAAAATCAAATATAGGATCTTCTGCTAAAGATATAATATGTGAAATACTCTCAGAGCCATTGATATTGTTAATGTTTTTCTGTGCATTACTAAGCTGGTCCTTGAGCATTCTGGCTATTTTGAGTTTGCATATTTTTGCTGCAAACTTCTTAACATTTTCTAGGTGTATGGGGAAGTTTAATACTGCCTGTAGATGATGTAGCTCTTCTTTCTTGTTGAAGAAATCTTCATACCCTAATTCTTTAGCTTTGGAAAGTATGGAAGCTATGTCTATAGCCGAGATGTTCTCTTCGCATAATGTTCTTAGACAATGATATATAAGCTTATTACTGTCAATAGTAAAACATTCAGTGTCTATGATATCAGATATTTCCAAATACGCACCCTCTGCATATTTACATATGCCAGATAGTACCGCTCTTTCTGCCGCTGTGTCTTTAAGAGACATTTTAACCTCTAGAAATAGAACAATTATTACATTTATATCGCGAAGCTTCTGTTACCAAAACAGGATTAACGCTTTCTCTTTTGCCGCATGACCTGCATTCTACATCTATAGTAGAATACTGTCTGGTTCTTGGACAGGGTGGCTGTTGATTTAGTAGTTTGTCAATCTCAACATCCTTTTTGTGCATATGTCTTACGTCCATAGTTTCAAACTTATTTGTGCTTTGCTTTTTTGTTGTTGAAGTTCTTTTTCTTCTTGTTTTGGGCTTTTCTTGTTCTGTTTTTTGCGGTTCTGTGTCATCTTCTATGAGCGAACCAAGCAAACTGATAATTTGCTGTATAACTTCGTTTTTATTGCTCATGTTTTAACTTACTCCTTTGAATATTCAAAAGTATATCTGAAAGATTTTTTATGCTGTTTGCGATATATTGAAGTCTATCTGATCTCATCCTAGCATATTTTTTTATTTTATTTAATGCACTGGCGTTATCGTTATGTTTAATGGCTTGCATGGATTTTTCTATATATCCATAGCCTTTGTAATTATTTATTTCATCAGCGATAACCTCTTTGATGTTTTCTTCTGCCCAGTTTAGTCTTGCTAATTCCCTGTTTATGCTTCTTTGAACATGGAAACTAAACTGACCCAATCTATAGGCTATTTCTCCACAGTCTTGTGGTGTCATTTTTTCCAAGACTTTCCTATCCATTGAAAAATAATGCTCTAGTTCATCATTAGAGAATTGAGTACCTTGATAAACAGGAAGACCCATTCCTTTTTCATACTCATCTAAAACTTCATCCCATTCTTTAACTTTGTCTTTAGTATTCATTTATTCTCGATTTCCATTGTTCATTGTCTTCGTCAAAAGGCAATTCTATATATGTGATACTGTTTTGTTCACACCATTCTCTTTTGTCGTTATCTCTCTTTTTTGCTTTCAAAAAATTTAGTTTAGTAGTATGATAAAAGGGAATAAACTTATAATGTTGCTCTCCGTGTACTTCTACACATTTCTTTAACAGGGGGATGTAGAAATCTAGATATAGTGTTTCCTTAGCCCTCAACGGAATAGAAACCTCTTCTAAGATTTGTGATGTTGGAAACAGTTCATGCAACAGTTTTCTAGCACTAATATGATGCTTAGATTTATTCGTTGCTGTTGCTTTAGAAATGTATCCTTTGAGATTCCATTGTCTTATGTTGTTGTCTAAGTCCAAAATATCCATTAGATTCCTAGTGCTTCTTTTACTTGTAAAGATAGTTTGTCGTAAACTTCTGGATTGCTAAGAATAAAATCTCTTGCTTTTTCGGCCCCTTGAAACTTAGGAGAATCTTCAAGGTCTGAGAATGTATACCACGCCCCACCCTTGGATATAATCCCTATGTCTACTGCCATATTAAACAGTTCCATATATCTGTCAATCCCTTCGCCATATCTGATGTAGCTAGTTGTGGTTGCACCAGGAGGACCAAGAGCAGAACAAATAACCTGCCATTCAACTTCTTGACCAATTTGAGTATTTTCCTTCCCCAATAACCAAGGACTAAACTTTTTTGCTCGAAGTTTAATGTCTGTTTGATAAGCAATGGCCTGACCAGACTTTTCTTTAAATTCAGCACCGTATCCAGTAGGATTGCCCATCAGATGGGTAATACCGATAACTATATTCTTGTTGACAGGAATAACATTAGCCACTTTTCTGCAAAACTTTGCTAACAATTTCGCCCCGTCTGCCCTTTGCATTTTGTTCATATCGCTAGTAATTTCAGCCTCTGTGCATAAAGCAGAATAGGAGTCGATGATAATAATGCTTCCTGGTTCTTGGTTGATGATTCTCTCTGCAATTTGTAGGTATTCTTCTGCGTGTAGGATTTTACCTTGTGTAGAACCAATAAGCGTGAATCTGTCTAGGTCTAATCCATTGATTCCTTCTATATCTCTTTTCTTGAGTCTGCCTTCTATGTTTAAGTAATATGTGTGTCTTGGTTTTTCTAAACTGCCTTGGTATTTAGGTTCCATCGCTTTTGCCGCTAGACTTAGCGACGTTACAGTTTTACCACACTTTGGTTGTCCTGTCAATACCACAAAACTTCCTTCTGGTACTCCTCCATTAAGAATCATATCTAGAGAAGGGCTTAGTGGGATGACTACTACTCCCTTTTCTTTAATAGAATTTCCAGACATCAAAATGTCATCGCCAAATGTTTTCTTTATGTCTTCTTTAAGTGCCATCGTCTAAGTCCTTTATTTTTGAAATGATGTTTTTTTTGTTCCTGTTTTTAGCAAACTTAGCATTATCTTTACGATCATACTCTTGTTTCAAGGTCGTGTTCTCTTGCTCTAGTTTTGCTTCTTCATGTTTGATAATAGACGTTAATGTGGGAGCCCTCAAGGAATAAATTTTTGAAGCTTGAGGACTTTTTAAGGCGTTAACAATAGCTTTTGAGCTGTAAGTTTTTAGTAGCTTATTTGCAGATGCTATTTGATTTCTGTAATAAGCAGACCATTCTTTATTTGTCCAAAACCTATAATGCAAATCAAGCTTAAAAACCTTTGCTTTTTTCTCGCAAATCATTTCAGTTATATACTGAGCAGCACTCACTTCCTTATTATTTGAGTACTTAGATATATACTTTGGTTGTGTCATCAAGAAATTCTAAAAATGTTTTTGTTTTCTTTTGCTTGTTGTCTGCTTTTTTTCTTTGTCTCATCATTTAGTTCTGAAGCTTCTTTTGTCATAATTGAGACAGTATTGTTATTTTTATTACCAGTGTGCCTAATCATCAAATCTTTTGATTTAATTGTAGCAGGCTCTTCCGTTACTTCCTTTTCAACAGTTACGGTTTTGTTGATATAGTTTTCTACTATCTTTATTTGAAGTTTTAGTTCTTTTACAATCTCTTGCACTTCCTTTTTTTGGCTGACTAGCCAATTAATAGCATACTTTTGCGTTTTGTTCAATCTCATGACAACTCCCTATTGGTATTATTTAGCCAGGCTATATTCTTTGTTTTGAGAAACGACAGATACAATTCAAATACTCTTTGATTGACTCTTTTGAAATTAAATTCTTTTTTACCTATCTTTGATAGTATCTTATTGTGCTGGCCTTCGGAAAACATTCCAATTGGATTATATGCTCTATTATCCAAACCAATCTTAATGAAAAATTTATCGTTTTCAGATTTTGCAAAGGTGGTGTCTTTTACTTTATCATGTCTTGCGTTTCCTTCTTCATCTGTATAGTCCCCATTTCCTACGGCGGTATAGTAAATGATTTCGGATTTTTCTGACTCTTGTTGTTTATTGTGATCAACAACAAACTGATTGAAATTATCTGTCATGCTTATCTCCACTGAATCTTTTTGGGTTTCTTCATTCTTGACATTCCTGTTGGCAATTCTTTTGTTGACTCTTGCTCTTTGTAGTCATTATGTTTTCTGTGTAGTTCGTTTCTTTGGTCGTCAGACATCCTATCTCTATTTCTGTTTGCTAAATCACCAATCGTCTTGAGTTCTCCATCACCCTTTTTTACGGATGCGGATTGTGAACTAATATCAGATTGGTAGTCTCTTTCACACGATTTCTTGCATATATCGCACTTAATCTGTGGTTTATAATCGCTAAAATAGAAAAATTGTTCTATAGACTTATTGCAGTGTTCGCAGAAGTAGCTATAATTTGGCATTGTTTATGATGTCTCCGATATACGTTTGCCATTCCTCAGGGATTGCACTACCTATAGTATGAAGCTGGTATGCTAATGGCAAGTATTTCCACGTTTTTTTTGGTATTTCTGGATTTTTCTTTAGCGGCATATTGGCTTGAGACGGCGTTTTGTTTCCCTTTTTAAGGTTACAAAACAAACAAGACGTAACAATATTAGTCCAAGAAGTTGGGGTGTGATTATTTCTCCATTTTGATTTTGGAATAACGTGGTCGTATGTGAGTTTGTTTATTGGAAACTTTTGATTGCAATATTGACAAACAAAATTGTCTCTTATAAAAACATTTTTACGAGAAAAATTGACAGTACTATTAAAAATCTTAAAGTATTTTGTTGTCTTTATTACTGCTGGAATTTCTAAGAGATCATTGGTTCCAATAATATAATCATTGCTGTGATATTCAATGATCTCTATTCTATCGAAATTCTTTTTTGTGTACCTAAATGCCCAGACCATAGCTTTCTTCCAATGGATTATACCAATTGGAGAATAGTCTGAGTTTAGGACTAGACAATTTTTATGTTTCATTTCACTTTAAGTGTTCAATAATATCAGCAATAATTGGATTTCTGACTATATCAATAGGCTCTAAATGAGCAAAGCCTATATTGTTGACTCTTTGTAATCTTTCTATTATGTTTTGAAAACCACCTTGTTTTCTATCTTCTAGGTCAGACTGGTCTATGTCTCCAGTTAGAACTATTTTACTATCCATACCAATTCTTGTCAAGAGCATTTTTAGTTGGTCATAAGAGGCATTCTGGCACTCGTCTGCCACTATAAAAGCTTCATGAAAACTTCTTCCTCTCATCAATCCTAATGGAACGATCTCTATTTGTCTAGTAGATTTAAGTTTGTGGAAATGTTGGAACTGAAGGAAATAATCCACCTCATCAAACAATGGCAATAAATATGGATGTAATTTATCTTCAGCAGAACCTGGGAGGAACCCTAATTTTTCTCCCGCTTCAACAACCGGTCTGGTAATAACTATCTTTTTTACTTTTTGGTCAATTAAATACTCAAGAGCCATTCCAACTGCAATATGTGTTTTACCACTGCCTGGAACACCCTGACAAAATGTAACAGTGTTTTCTGCTACCGTTCTGATGTATTGCTTTTGATTTATTGATCTGGGTTTGAGCCTATTTTTAAAACCAATAACAAACTCTTCTGGCTTAGGTAGCAAATCATGACTGTTTAAAGCGCTGGTTTTATTCTTATTTTTTTTTCTCAAGATGATACCTCTTTAAGATAAAGTTAAATTAGACATGCTCCACCTGCACAACTAACTTCCTCTATCCCTTTGGTATTATCCTCTGTTTCCAGTAGTTGTGTATAATCGACTTTTTTAAAGCTGTTTATTAAATCGCAATAAAGCTTCCAATTATAAACATCTTTCATGCAATACGTTAATCTCTTTACGTCTCCATCAAAATACTTATTGGCAAAATTAGTTGTTTTCGTAAGAAAATGCAACTTACCTTGAGTATCATCCGGTTTTGACTGATTAAATGTTATGTAATCACAAGCAGCCCAAAGGTTTTTATCAAAGTTTTGTAAAGCTAACTCGATTAATCCTGAGCACCATAAAGACGCGTCCCCATACTCTTTTACTATTTCTCTACAAGTATAAACTGTAGTAAATGGAGCTTGTGGATAATCCTTATCTCCGCTTTGAGGTATCAAGCTTATTCCTGCATAATATTTTCTATTCTTATAGATAAACTTAGTTACATCTTCCCATTCATCTGGTTTAACTGTAATTGTATTACTAACATTATGGCTAAGATATTGTTGAGTACAAAGTTCTTTATTTTTTCCAGAATTAACCCAATGAACTTGAGTATTTTTAACAACCTCCAACATCTCTACTGCTGGAAGTTGATTTTTTAACTTCGATCCATCTGGTACTTCTATCGGAAATCTTATAACCTCATCAGTATCGTTAGCAGACCATACGCTATGTTCGCAAGCTTGCGGATTGTAACTCTTAAAATGGTTGTATGGCGCTTCTATCTTATTAGCTTGGACATGACGTATATATCGTTTCGCATGGTGCGGGTGGATACCCGAACTAGTGCCAAGCATAGTTGAACTTGTGCCCTCTGGTTTTAAGCATGTAACTCTTGCTGCTTGATTGATGTTGATTTTTTTACATACCTCTTTATTTGTTTTCACAGCAATAGCAGCGCCTTTCTTGAGGACTTTTTCACTGAGTACCAAATCATGCTTTTCCATGATTCCTGTAAGACTCACCCCAAGCAATGCTTCTCTATCAAAAATATTTTCACTGGTTTTGCCGAGATACTCTAGTTTAGTAAAGCCAGCCTGAAGTGTTCCTATAATAGCAGCGGCACGGCATCTTTCATAGAAATCTTCTTCGTCATCAAGAGAAGAACAATTAATAGTTGAAAGATTACAACCCTGCCAACCAGACTTACCTGTAGTTTCGTCAACGGGCCACATGCCGATTTCTACGCAAGGATTAAAGATCATGTCTTTGGATTCGCTCCAAATAAATCCAGGCTCTCCAAACTCTTTAACGCTTTCCATTAATTCTGCGAATTGCTCGTATGTGGTTTCGTCTTTTAGTAAAAGAGCTGAATTATTACTTCGTCCTCTTTGTGGGTTGTCTATAAACCAATTGCCGGTTTTAGCTTTAGCCATTTCTTCGTCTTCTGGACTAAACAGGGCGAGAGAAGCAGAACGACGAACCCCACCAGAAATCACAGCATCACTACTGTGCATAACAATATCATAAGCATCAATAGGTCTCAATTTATCTTGGCCATCACTAATACACCTATCTAGCACCGCTCTAATTTTATCTAGTGCATACTCTAATGGCTCTGGTCCAGGTGCTTTACCAACGCCGGAACTTAAAGGAGTGCCTTTAGGTCTAATTTGAGAATAATCGAATGTTACATTGACGTTTTGAAAATCTTTAAAACGAACATCGCTTGGTTCAGAAAAATATGATGTCAATAAAATACCAAGAGCATCTGACCAACCTTCAATGCTATCGTCTATAACATGTTTTACTGGGCGACCTTTTGGAGTATTGTGTCGCAATTTTGGCAATTTTGCAACGTGATGTTTTTGAACGCTAAATCCAGTGCCACTTCCACAGAGAAGCAACCAGAAACATTCCTGAAAAAATCTAAGACGATCACAATAAGAACTAGTGCAATTATATATTTTGGCGTGTCTTTTAAGGATTGGTTCTCCACCAAATTGCAATGCTCTTTGGCTTCCTAGAACTTTCTTTTTATACATCATGTCATATGCCCAGTCAATTTCTTCCGAGACACCATCAAATGAATCATACACATCATGCATCATTTGTCTCACTCGATCTACTGCTTCTTTCCAAGTCTCCCTTCTATTTTTCCCCTCCACCCAACGAGCATATTTAGCGACAAATGTGTAATTTTGTAGTTCATTTAATGCAGACATCTTTTCTCCTTAATCTGAGCCCTTGGTTGTAGAATATTGAAGAGACCATAAACAATATCATATCTTTCGGTTTATGTTTGGCAAGGGCGTTGTTTGATTTTGCTTTATAACAATAAAATACACCTTTGGATTTTATGTCCCAAAAAGATTGCTGTTTCTTTTAGTCATGAATTTTTTTAATCCAATCAAAATTTGGTGTAGAATAGCCGATTTTCATTCCTGTTTGCTCTATAAATAGATCAAATTTTTCTTTCTCTTTTTCGTCAAAAAGTTTTGTCCCATGACTGTTTGCCATGCACACCTCAACTATTCCTTCTTGCCACAATGCCATAATGCAATCATTGCAACATTGTCCTGTGACATACGCTATGCCTTTGTCTGGTCTTATCACGCAATTAGATAGAGCATTTCTTTCGGCATGTATCATCCAGTGATATTTTTCTGGGCGAGATGTTGGTAAGATTGTATCGTCCATTCCTTTTGGAAAGCCATTATATCCAACACCAAGAATCCTATTTTGTTGATCTGTTATGACACAACCATGTTGGGTATGTATGTCATGGCTACGTTGTGAAACAACCTTAGCGATTCCGAGAAAGTAGTTTGTCCAGTTTGGTCTCATAAGATGATTATAGTTGTCTCTTTCTGGAGGGTCAAGCTTGTTGTATTCTTTTTTTGATTTCTGTGGTACTAATTCCTTTTGTGTACGGAATATATACTAAGACTATTCCTTGTTCTTCCAGCCATTCTAAAGTAAAATTCATTTGTTTAAAATAGTCTTTATATGCCCAATCATCACCTATAGCTATTATTTGTGGATTTACTTTGAGTATGGTCGGTTTACTATCTTGACCATAAATATTAGGTACAACATCATCAACATAATTAGAATGCAATAGAGATTTACGTCTTTCCTCGTATGACATTATAGGAGCAGCTCCCTTAAATTGATAGACAAATTCATCTGTGTTTAATGATACTATAACTTTATCTGATATTAATTTGCATTGCTTAAGAAAGTTCATGTGTCCAAAATGTAGAATATCATAAGTGCCACCTGTATACAAAACTTTTTGTGTAGATATTTGATTATTTAATTCTCCTCTTTTATTTAATATTTCATCAAGTATTTCTTTTGTCTTAATACCATGAATAAAAATATGTGTTTGTTCAATTTCTGTAAGATGATTTTTTTCTATCGTGTTTCTCGCATAACCCATGCCTTCTTCCAAGAAATCCATAGGCTCTATGCCTAGTTTATAACAACACATACCAAGCCAACGGTCAAACATGCCATGTTCTATATTTGCGCTAAGATTTAAATTAAGAATTTTATCAATAATACTTTTATGAATTATATATGGTGGATGTATGTACATCGGACTTTGCCATATTGATTGTTCAGTTATATCCTGATAAAAAACATTTCCTAGAATATTAGGCTCATCTATAATTTCTGTTGGATTTATAAAATTAATTGAGTCATAGTCATTTATTAAATACCATTCGTAACCTAGAGACAACATGTGCCTTAGAAACATAACATGTTTATCAATAGCATGTTTACCATTATGGCCACTTTTCCCCATTTTGTATAGTTCGCATCCATAGGTATTTTGGGGCCAAGAATCTTTTGAACTATAGAAAACAGTATCAAGACCATGTTTTTTCCAATGGAATATATGCCTGTCTATACATCCCTGAGATATATGGGAAGAAAGAATTGATTGCAAAATAAATTTGTTATTATTTGTTTTCATTCAGAAACTCTTTGATTAAGATTAGTCTGTATTTATCTGTTTCATCTCTATTAGTTATTTTACTATATACATAATGTCTAGAAAAATGTTTAATTTTACTATTCCATAAATTTTCATAATCCATAGATATTGAATAATTGTTATGAACATATTCTTTGTTTTGGTCTAAAAATTCTTGATCGTGATACCAATACATAGAATCAGATTTTTTCTTTAGGATATGAATGTTCGTATCTGTCACACTCACAATATCTCTGCAAAATTTTTCAAAATATTTTGGTCTACCGCTAACAAAACACGGACAATAACGATCCATAAAATGAATATCTTCTATTGGTTGTTCTGGTTTTAGAGATAAATTAATAACATCATAATCACTAGTGTAAAACAATTCATCGTTTTGATTAGAGTAAGCCAACCATCTAAGATAACAACTTAAACCATATTCTGCCAATGGTTTGTTTTTTATTGTATTATGCATTCTGTTTAACTCGTATACAAACTCATCGTAATATTCATGTTTTTTTGCGTCTTCTTTTGATAGAACGATTGTTTCAAAACCATTATTATTCCAGCTTTTTTCCCAGAGACCTATAAGCTCTTTTTGGTTAAAGAAATTTATGTTATCGTAATATGTATATATTTTCATTGATCTAATAACTTTATTTCTAATGGTATGTCATAAAGCTTGCTTGGCCATATAATAAATCCAGAACCCCAGTTATAACAACTGTATGTAATATTTTTTGTGCTATTTATGATGCATTTTAAATCAAAAATAGTATATTTATATTGGTCTTTAGATACTGTTTTTTTAAAATCTGTATATTTCAATAGACCAGGTTGATTTGATGTATGTGCGCTATTCTGATGAAGAACTAGGATGTCTTTATTATGCTGAGACTCTTCTTCTATAAACTTTTTAAAATCATTTGAATCAGACATCACAATAATTTTTTTTAAGTTGTTTTTTTTCTTTTCTTTCTTTATCAGGTAATAGTAGTAATCATAGTCATGATCAAACTTTTTAAGGTTATAGTTTTCAGATATTGGTTTTTGGAATTTCCCAATCTCTTGTTCTATATTCGGAAGAGTATGTCTGTCTCCCAGTCTAAAATGAATAATCCCGTAACTACTTGTGAGTTTTTGTTTATTAAATATTTGATCTATTTTAGGACTAAAATTTATTTTTTTTCTTATGTGTTCTTTGCATTTTTTCCCAATGTTAAATGTTTTTATTTGTTCAATTTTATCTACTCCTTGATTTTCATCAGCATTTGAATACCAAGAAGATAGAGTGGCTGGCCTGTATTTTTTATCTGTGACAACACTTTCTATTATGTAGTCTATCCAGCTAGACATATTATTTTTTGTGCTATTTGGTAAAAATTTACCCCTTAGATCTTCTATATCAATCACATATTTTGTATCATAATTACTGCTACAGTCGGAATATATGAATTCTCCTATGGGATGCTTACTCCAATCCATATCAACTTCTATACCGTATCTAACAGATCTAGAATAAAGATATATAGAACCTTTAATAAAGTCCCCTATGCCACCACTAAATCTATCGTGGTAGCAGTTTATAATGTCCGACATACTGTTCTTATTTGGCTACTAGTTTATTGTAAAGTACTAAGGCTAAGACTGAACCTGCAATACCCATAAAAATTCCTGTTGGTTCTAATGCGCTCTCAAAACCAAGAAGATATGCAGCCGCACCACCAAGGTATGAACCTGCAACACCAAGAGCAACTGTTTGAAAGAAGCCCATTTTTTCTTCGCCAGGAACAAGTGATTTTGCTACTGATCCAACTAGAATACCATAAACACACCATATAAGTATATTAATCATTTGAGTGCTCCAGTAAAGTATAGATTTCGTTTTCTGTTAGTTCGGTTCCAGTTTTGAATAGACCATTCACTAGCTGTGTTTTATATTTATCGTATACTTCCTTGTCTAGATTTTTTCTAAGAATTCTTTTAAGTTTCATTGTGATCATGAAGCTTCTTCTATTAGATATTTCTATAATTCTATTCTTTATAAAACCAGCATATTCTGTTTTGTTATAAAGGTTTTTCTTGTCTTCCTCGCATTCCTGAATAACCCTTATAACATTAACTATAATACCTATGACCATTATAGCAATTAGTACGCTTCCAAACTTTTCATCTTTTGGAATTTTGCTATTTTCCATTACTTTTTCTGATAAGTCGTTTATATCACCCATATTACACCTCTGGTTTATCTCTGGTATCCTATATTACATACACTATTGCTTGTATTCATATTTAGTTCTTTGAAGAAAATATTCTTTGATATTGTTTACTAATTCAGGGTTTTTAATCTTGTATAATTTATTTGTTTCATCTATTTCTAGATCTTTTGCAGGTGAGAATCCATATTTTTCTAACATATCGTTTCTTCTAGTATACTCTCTGTTTTCTATTCTTCCATGATAGAAATGTTCCAGTATTCCTGGGGTGTACCCTATGTTTGATTCTACTTTTTCATAGCTATCCCATGCCCATAAGAGAAATTGTCTTCTATATTCGGGATTTAAATCTATAATAGAAGAATGATTCCATGTTCCCATCCATGTCATCAATTGTAAAACATCAGAATTTCCTACTGGGTCTATATCGTAAAGACTGTTATCTATTAGTATATCTTTACGGAAAGCCCAGGAATATCCTATATGTGGATGTTGTATGTTTGATAGATTATTTACGAGTTTGTATCCTAGACTTATATTGTTGTTATAGCTATTTATTAATGGTTTTTCAAAACATTTTTCAAAAAGCTGAACAACAGGATACTTTTCTAAAGCTTTTAATGCGTCATTATGAAAGTTTTCATTGTAAAACCTAACATCGGTATCTACCCATGCTATATTTTCTGTAGTGTCTGGTAAACTTTCTATAGCGAGATTAAGACACCGCTCTTTTTGCCAAAAAATATTGTCTTTCGTTGCTCGAATTTTTATGCTATCATCAATAAAGAATTTTTGTCTAGGTAGAGCTATTTCTATAGTGGTGATTTTATGCGGAAAATATTTTCTGAATTTTTGATAGTTGCTCTTTATTCTTTTTGAGTTTCCAAAGTTGAAATATGAACAAATAAATTCTATCATTACTCTATAATCAGTTCGGTTTTACAGCATTCTTCCTCAGAATCTTCTTGCGATTCTCCGTCTTCCGGCTCACAATAACCACAATCTACTTTTGCTATACCGTCACCACTAATATACCAACCCTTGCCTTTACAAACAGGACAATCTTTTCTTTTGTACTTTTTGGTTTCTGTATCTGGATTTTCTGATGAGATTACTCCAGCAGTAAGACAGACTCCTGACATGGTGGAAACTTTGTCTACTTGAAGGTTTACTGTTACAGCAAAAGCTAATAATATAATCGGTAATTTATTCATGTTCTCCACCTATCTAAAAGATCTTTTAATGGTCTTCTTTTCTTTTTTGGATCTATTATTACAGATGGGTTGCTTGGCTTTAGTATTTTAAGTAAAGCTAGTATAAAATCTGTAATAGTTTTGACAAGCCTACTAATTGCTATTCTATCTAATAGTTTCATAGATATTCTCCGAATCCATAATTTGGAAGTTTTTGTGGAGGAAATCCGTTAAAGTCACTAAAGGCATAAGCTCCTTTTTGCCTTAACATACCGGCGGCTATATCTGCTTGAATTAAAAATGAACCATCTGGTATTGGACCCCATTCTGGGTGTCCACCACTATTCCATTTACCCCAACTATTTTGAACCAGAAATGCTGGCTCTCCCCTTGTGTCATCACAGGCTATCCAAGCCATTGCGTGACTCCATGACCCACTTTTACGAGCAAATCCCTTAGAGTCTCTACGGTTAGAAAATCCATAGCCACTACATACACTTATGCCATAACCGTTGGCTAAAGCATCTCTAGCTTCATCTACTGTTTTTATTAAGGATACTGTTCTTACTTGATGGTCATTAGCTTTATCGACAACAGAATCTGGTAGTCCTCTTGAACCCCAATTAGTACCAAGCCTACTATTATAGTTACTAAAATCAGCTACCCCTGGATAATTCTTGCGAACTAGTACTCCTCCAGTTTGACTAATAAAAGTTGCTGCTCTACTACAGCTCATGCCTTGTCCACCATGTCCTCTGCATCCGTATATTGCTTCAGTTGCCCCTCTGGCAACCCAGCTTTCTTTGTCTCCCTTAACATCAATTTCTACAGCCCTAGTTAAATCTGCGGCGTTTCTAGTTGCGTGACTTACACAATCGCCTGTAGTTTGTCGTTCTGAATATGCTTGTTTATCGAATTTTAAGACAGACTTATAGGGAGTAGATAACTTGCCCTTGCCGCTTCCTGATATTCTTTTAGCTCCATCACGAAAATAGGCATATTTAGAAGTTCTGATTAGTTCTTCATATACATGCTCTTCCCATAAACATCCACTGAAACCACTACGGTATGCTTCATACAATACTTTAGGTGTGTATATAGGCATTTATTTTGCTCCTTCTAAACAGCCCCATGCCAATGCTTGAAAGGCCTGAACTGCTTTCTCTCTAAGTTCATCGTCTAGTGGAACTGCATCATCAGAAACATAGGTTTTAAATAAATTCTCAGCAGCTTCTGCTAAACCAGGATATTTACCTTTAAGGTTTATTTTCAAAAGTTTTGCAGACATTGAGTTTGCTTGAGCAATTGCATTTGTGTTTGTGATTACTTCATCATCCAAAGATATTAAAACAGACATGTCATTGTATAAATTAGCTAGTTTAACACCATCTGTTTTTCTGTCTTCACTACCGTCTTTAAGTGACTGAGATACTTCTTCTGCAAGTGATTTTAAGGTTTCATCTTGTGGAGGGTCTATTGATAGTGTTATGCTGTTGTTTACTGGGTTTGGTAGAGGAATGTCTATAGAAGAATATCTGGACAATCCAAATAATATTAATACCAAACCAATAACTAGTAAAACTTTATTACTCATGATCGTCCTCTTGTTTTGGTACGAGATAAGGAAACATTTGATCTGCTATTTCAACTGCTTTATCGGCGCCGATTTCTTCTGCTAAGTCTCTAGTGTGTTTCCAGCTTTGAACTAATTCAAAAAATGGATCGTCTTCTTTTGGAGGCTCATCAAATTCCTCATCTGCAAAATAATCGGAAATAGAAGATGGTGCTTTAACAGTTTGGAATTTGTCTTTTATACCATCTATTAGATCATGTATTTTTTCTTTGAATAGGACATATACTACTAGTACGACACCAGCGTATAGGGTTAGGTCTAGTGGGCTTGTTCCTGCCCCAAAATTTTCTAGTGAAAAGTTCATTTTATCCTCACTGTTTCTAGGTTTTTGATAAAGTTATCTACGATTTGAGCTTCTGAATATCTAAGAGAAAATAATTCTTTTTGTTTAGAGCTTACAAATATGCCTAATTCTCTAAAAGTTGCTACCATCGAATCTATTGCAGAATCCACGAGAATCATTACTATTTTTTTGATATAGTTATGAAATAAAGGTTCTATTGTTGATGGTATAACTGGAATTTCTATTGATTTAAAAACCTTGTCATAGAACTCTGTAATAAGTTCCATAGCTAAAAGTTTTTTTTCTGGGCTAGATAGATCCCTGCCAATGTTTTCGATAAGTCTGATTACTGCTGCTGTTAGAAGTTGTAAAATTTTCCACATTTCACCAATAGCAAACTTCTTGACTTCTTTAAGAGAATCTTGAGAAGATAGTAGCAATTTATTAAATTCTGTTTTGATTATATCGGAGCTTGACATTTTTCCTCACAATGTAATATACGGGGTTATTTCTTTTAGTATAGAATCTCCTATACCTTGAACCTTTTTGAGTTCGTTTATACTATCAAATTCTTTGACGTTGTTTCTGTAGTCTATTATATTTTGGCCAATTGTTGGCCCTATATGAGGCAGTTGTATAATTTCACCAAGAGGAGCATAGTTTATATTAATCTTGTTGTAATCTCTGTCAACCCCTATATAGTCTTCTAGTTCTTTATTTTTATTTCTTTCATATTCTGTTTTGTAATCCTTTCTTCCTGCTATATATTTGTAAAAAATTCCTGCTTGTCCTACAATTAATATTACGCTTTCTACTCCATGTGCTACTACCGATATTAATTCTTCTTTATCATCGTGTTCTGTAATAATACCAGCTAAAAATAATCCACTAAATATAAAACTAACTAGAGTAAACCAAAACTCAGAAGTTCTATATCCTGGTTTCATGGCGCACCTGAATAGGCGTAGTATGCGACATCATCCATTCTATCTGTAAGTCTGGTCTCAATTTCTGATAGCGTTGCCGTGCTATGTGTGTGTGTATCAAGTATTTTTGAGACACCTCCCTGAGTTACATGAACAACAGCAGCACCATTAGAAATAGTAGTGACCCCACTAACTGCATTAGTTACAACATCTGGCATAATAATCTACCTCATATTAGTTTTTAAGCTTGTCTCTAATAAAATATACACCGTAAAATTATCAACGCTCTATTCTGCTTTCTAGAGTCTCTAGTGTTTTACCCAGTGTTGCGATTTGTATTTTTAGTTCTGTCATTACTTCTGTATTTTTCTCTAAAGCCTTAAATAGTATTCCTGTATCTTCTTTATGACTATTTAATCTTTCCATAATAAAATTCCTATCTCTAGAATATTGACTAGATTGTGCGCATGTGTGAATCATTTCTTCTACTTCTTTTCTATTGACTAAATTTTTGACAAAAGTAGTCCAGAAGCCTATTAGAGCAATTACCACACTCACCATTGAAGTGGTGAAATTTTCAAAAAAATTACCTAAAGTATCTGGGTTTTCCATTTTTTTCTCCAGGTTATAAATAAAAAAGCCAGAGATGCCCAAAACACCCCTGGCTTCTCTAAATATTCTATACACCTAATATCAGGTATTTTTTGCTGAATAAGTTCCTGTTACAGCAAGTTTACCACCTTGAAGGTAATATAGTTCACCGGGAACACTTCTGGTTGGATTAGCAGCGCTATCAACACCAAAATCAGCATCAACACCAGATAGTGGAGGATTAAATTCCCCACTATAAGGATTCCACCTACCATCACGAATAGCAGTAGTTAAATCTGTTATATATGTACCAGATGTTTGATTGATACTTTGTCTTTGCTCTGGTACGGAAGCCCCTGCAACAAGAATATCATTGCTTACATCTGATAGAGAACTTGTTACTCTACGAATAACTCCTCTTTGGTTTTCAAAAGCTAGGGTTCCAGCTGATACTGCTTCATCTATTTGACTATTATCAACAACAGTGGAAGCAAAAACAGTTTTTTCACCTGGTAGTGATAGTGATCTATTTGTAAGAAGACTGGAAGTGCCAACATTCATTCCAACACCGCCATTATTTACGGTACTAGTTGATGTCACATCTGTAACACCATCTACTTGTTTAGTTGCCATGTTAATTCTCCATTATTTTTAGTTTGCTATAGCTATAGGAA
>Ga0070754_10000682_pt1 | contig 30319 bp, 43 predicted proteins | sample VirMetDEL_Sep_01_FD_75181 | JGI IMG/M metagenome (GOLD analysis project Ga0070754, IMG submission 75181) | Aqueous microbial communities from the Delaware River and Bay under freshwater to marine salinity gradient to study organic matter... | ecosystem: Environmental > Aquatic > Marine >...
ACAGATTTAAAAAATTCATGTGGAACAATAACATCATCACCAATTTTACTAAATGGTTGACCAATATCAAATACTGGTCCGCTAATAGCATAAACCTCTACTATTTCTTCTTTAATAGCAATTGTTCTAACTTTATCTTCCAACATTCTCCAGATTTTACGATTTAAATCTGGATGCTGCGGTGCCATATTTGACATCAGAAAAGTTTCGCTATTTTCTAGTCGATTTGAGTTTCTATCAGCAGAAGGTACGAGATGCCCTCTATCATAGCCAGAGCCGCGATAATCTGCCAGAGTAGACCTGAACATCTCCGGGATACGAAGATCCGGCCTGAAGCAATCCTCGCGGTCTACAGCCACATCCTGAGCCTCACCATCAATTACCTGCATAGCCCATCTAGGCTGACGGAAAAGATAGGAATATCCAATTAGGTAATTTCTATTTGGCAGAATTTGATCCGCCGGAGGCATACCATAACGTGTTTCTTTAAATAATTGTGGAATTTCCATTATACGAATGCATCCTTAAATTTTCTTTTATAAACAAATTGCCTGAACATTTTCATTGTTCTACAGAATAATTCCGCTGTCATTAAAACATCACTCATAGCATCGTGGGCTTGACCTTTTGAATAACCCATGTAGCCTCTTACTAAATTATCATTAGATAATGAGTTTACTTCTTTATTGTTCTCAAAACAGCAAAACATTAAATCCATTGTATCTACTATATTTATTGGATTAAATAATGTTTGTCTTCTACCATCTTTATCTTTTGGTCCATAACCCCACGGTTCATTACAGCAGATTCTTTGTACTATAGGCATATCAAAACCGCGAATATTATGACCAACAGCAATTGGTGCATACCACGCGGTCTTTTTAAAATTATACTCATTTACATAATCTGTAAAATTAGACCATACTGATTTTAATGATGGCGCTTTTTTAAGGATTGCTTCTGTTTTACCGTGAACAGCAACAGCACCATCTTCTAATGGATCAACACCAAACTTTGCGCAGTCTTTTTCATCAAAAATTGGTTGAATTAATGATTGAAATTCTGAATTTGGAATTACTTCCAGTTTTCTACCATGAATTGCTACAGCAGCAATTTGTACCGGCTGTGTAGAATCTGGATATTTACTGGTAGTTTCAAAGTCAAAAACAATGTAATCTTTATAATTCATAATAATCCTTTGTAAGAAAATGGGGGCGACTAAGTGATGGCTTGAATCTGGATTAAACCAAATGACAGACTGAACTTAGTCGCCCACACAAGTTTCATGTATTTTCTTTAATAAATTAACGCCGAGGATATCAAACTTGACAGCACCAATAGCCTCAAGATCACCCATTTCCATCCCCGCGATTTTTTCATTACCACGAGTTTCTTTTACCATCGGGCATAGTTTATTTAGATCTATAGATGATACAACAACACCTGCGGCATGTTTTCCTTGAGTTTTAAATGTGCCTTCAATTCTTAATGCCTGGGCAAAATCTCTAGCAAAATCACCTCTTAATTCGCCATCTTCTTCCCAGCAGTATTCTCTTAGAGAGTCGGCATCATTTTCTAGTGCCCATCGTATAACAGACGGCTCATCCATTTCTTCTAACTTATCAGAAATTGCAGCTTCTTGTGGAATCTTATTTGTGATTTCATTCATTTGATCAAAACCACAACTCTCATTTACACGAAGCACTTCTTTCAGTGCTGATCGTCCCTGCAATCTACCAAAAGTCAGCATCTGACATACTCGGTCATGACCATATTTTTCTTTAAGATATGATATGACATTTTCTCGTTGGTCAGGAGGAAAGTCAACATCAATATCTGGTAAAGAACCTTTTCTTGCAGAATTGAAAAATCTTGAAAATAATAAATTATATTCTATTGGATCAATTAATGTAATGCCTATTAAATAGGAAATTAGGCAACCTGCTGCGCTGCCGCGCCCAGGACCAACAAGAACACCTCTTTTTCGGAATTCATTTACATAGTCGGCAACAATTAGGAAATAGCCAGAAAGGTCGGCATCTTTAATAACTTCCAACTCTTGTAATATTCTATCTTTGTAAATCTCTATATCTTCTGAATTCTTTACTTTACCAGAAGGTTTTAGAATATTAGTCCAACCAATGCGACACAATTCTTTAAGTTCTTCTATTTGCGATTGATTATCTGTTTTTACTTGTGGTAGAAGTGGCGCAGATAAGATTGTGTAATTCTCGCACTTCTTGTTAATCTCGTCAACTTTATCAATGTATTGCTTTTGGTATATATCTGTGCTACTCTGGTCAGGTATGAAGTATTGATTAGACCTAAAATATCTAACATATTTGAAGTTGTTTTCTTTTTCAAGATCTTTAGCAACCTTATTTAAAGTAGTTTTCATTTTAGAACACAGTAGAACCCTGTGGTCTTTAGAATCTGCCATTTTGCCATAACAAATATTCGCACCGGCAACTATATTTTTAAATCCAATATCCTTTGAAATTTGTATAATACAATTTGATATAAGTTTTGATGCTACAAAACTATCAGAATCTATTCTATTTATTTCAAGATAATAATCATCACCAAATTTTTCTAGAAACTTTGAAATGTGTACAATGGCGGGTTCCGCATATCTTCTTTTGAGGCATTGACCAGCTATATCATACTCTGAACAAGTATAAATACAGCGATCATCTTCTATCATCTCATTAAAAAGTGCGCTCCCAACATAACCATCAATACAGATAAAGTTATCATCTATGATATCAAATAGTTCTGTTATATTAATTGCCGGATGTTTTTTAAAATTCTCTGCATTATTACAGGTAGAAACTATCTCAAGTAATTTTGTCCAACCCTCTTTATTTTTACATAGTAGTGTAATGGTGGCATTATCTGATGAGATAAGTGGTATTTCACATCCAAGAATTGGTTTAATACCATTATCTTCACATGCCTGAACAAACTTAACAGCACCAGAAACAGATGCAAAATCCGTAAGTCCAGCAGTTGTATATCCTAGTTCTTTACAAATTTCGGCAATTTGTTTTGGTTTTAATGTTGACTGCAAAAGCGAATAATGAGAATGAATTCTAGCGGGGAACCACATTTATTTTACCTTTACAAGTTCATACCAAATTAGGGCACAATTTGCTAAAAAATAAGAAAACCACATCATACAATGTGGATAATCTTTTTGTTTTAAATTTTCAAGAGCAGTTATAAGATAACATAATGATGCAACTAAAATAAACCATACGCTCATTTTCTATCCTCGGCTAATCTCCCACCACCATCACCGTACTTTGCTATCTTACCCACATTGCCATATTCAGCAATAGTTTTGACAATTCCTTCAGATGCTACCATATCCCGGAAGAAATGGCAAGTTGATTTTCCGCTATCTCCCCATTCTTCAGAAAATTTACAAAGATACTTGCATTTCCAATGCGTGTTTTCTGGAGAGAGAAGTCGTGGTCTTTCAACTGATCTTATATATTCAAATTTTTGTCTTAGTATGTTTTCTGCTTTTTCATAATCATCATCATCAAATACCATACTAAATAAACCACCAGATACATCTTGACCATCAATAACAGAATCATTAATGTAATATATGCTTACAAAAAATTCTTTATCTGGATACATATTTCGTAGGGCATAATAATACAATAAGAGTTGAGTGTCCTTTTGTAATTTTTCTGGAGTTTTTACTTCACCAGTCGCCCAATCTATTCTTTTACCAGTTTTGTAATCTAATACCTGAAAATAATTTTCATCTTCTTGTATAATTAAATCTACAGTGCCTTTTATTGACAGATATCCCTCTAGAACTTCTCCATCTACTTCATATCGGTATTTTGCCCAGGGTTTCTTTATCTCAATATCAAAAAATAATTCTGTAGCATGAACATTTTGATTTCTGGGATCTAATTCGCCACCATTGTATTCCAGAGCCTTATTGACCCATTTGATACATGTTCTCAAATCCCCTTTTGTAAGTTCTACATCTGGTTCATGTTGAGCATAATAATCAAAACAGAGTTCTGTTATATATGGTATATCATCACATTTAGCATAAGATAGATTTGGTATATCATCATTGATAACTTTTCCTATCTTATTTTTTTGAGCAAGTTTCTTATCGGCCAATAACTGCAATGCGCGATGCACAACCGTACCAAGAAGTGCTTTCTTATTGGTTTTATCACGCAATGATAGATTGTACTGCAAGAAGTATTTCTGCTCACAGAACTCTAATTGACCTAAAGAAGAACTACGGTGATAACATACCAGCATACTATTCTCCAGAATTATATTTGGGTAACATACCCCATACCTGTACTTTCTCAAGTATTGCTTGGTTCTGTTCATCAATAGACATATTTTTATTATCTAATACAAAATCATAATCATCTATATATTTTGCTGCTTGTTCACTTTCATGACCACCTGATGATTCTGAATTTCTAGTAAAGTAAATAACTTTACCACCGGCAGCATGAACCGCATCTATCTCATTCTTAAAACGACAATCGCCAATTAATGCCAGATTTGGATTATCTTGTTTTATTTGATTTATACACAAATCTACCCAAACATTATCTTTAATCTTTCTCATTATATTGGTGCCAAAAACCTGCATAAACTCGCGGGCTGTCATCATTCCTTCGTCATGAAAAGTCAAACGAAGATCTTTAATATTATATGGGGCCAACACTTTATTGTCATGTTCCATATATTCGATATCTTTAGGGGTGATAACCCCTGGTATATTTTCCCATCTAATATCCGTCAGGCTATTTTTCTGCTCGTCGGTTCCATAACATTGCTCTCGTGTTAAACCAAACATTACCATCGCCATTCTTTTTAATGGGTCTGCAAAATTATAACCCTTAATAAATGGCCAGAATGTATTTGAAGCATAATCTGCAAATGCCTGTGTATCCTGAAATACATCAAATACGCCCATAGATTCAAATTCTCTATCATTACCATCAAGATAAACGGCATTGACAACCAGTCTACCATTTTCATCTACAAAAAACCTTTTGATAAAACCACAACCAAGCATTTCATACCCATGCAGGTAATTCAACGATGTGGTTTTACCGGATTGTTTTGCGCCAGCAAATGCTATTATATTTCCCATTAGATATATTTCTCTATTTGTGGAACTATGGTTTGTTGAATTTGATCAATACTTAATTCACCGGGATCTTTTGTATCGTACTTTACTTCAATAAAGTTAAACATTGTTTTATAGGTATTGAAGATTTTTTCCTGCGCATTTCTGCCAGCCTTATCATTATCAAGCATCAAAATGATATTAAGAACAGATGCATTTTCTAATAGAATTGATTGGGGATCGGATAAATTACAACCAAATATACCAACAGTATTGGTGACACCAGCCTCATGCATTCTAAGAACATCGCCCTGGCCCTCAACAAGCACCACGGAATTAGTTCTTCTGATTGTATCAACCGCTCTATTATAACCAAACAAGTGATTACCAGAAGAAAAACCAGAATTAAATTTCCACTTAATTTTTTCTTTAGGATCAATTGTTCTACCGGCTAAACCTACAACAGAGTCATTATTGTTTACATCAAAAATAGGAAATATACTCCTATTATACATTGGCTTATTTGGATTCTTACAAAGACCTATAGAAAATTTATTCAATATATCTTTTGAAAAACCTCGACTGGTAAAATACGGACATGGTATTTCCAGTTCTTTCTGAACCAGCGACCTGTTACATATTTCAGAAGTGACTTCTCTCTTCTGAAAAATTTTAGCGAGTTTATCAAATGATCTATCTTTTAGAACAACATTGTCAAGTGAAATTATAGGTCTAACATAATCCATTACATCTTTGAAGTTAGCTTCTTTATTCATTTTTCTACTCAAAATTCCCTGGATTAAAGCAAAAACATCTGTACCATATGTTTTTTCACATCTGCGAGTGTTACAAAACCAAGCACCATACCAATCAGAATCTTGATCAATACATACATTAAATGCCATAGTATTATCACCGCCATGTACAGGACATGGGCCGGTTAACCTTCCATTTAATTCATATGTATCAACATCCAAACTATCAAGTACCTTCTCCATATTCTGAATCGTCGCTATCTTCACTATCTCCTTCTCGTTCAAATCCTTCATTATTAATTCTTGCCTGTTTTTCAGCATCTCTTTTTGTACCAATCTCTTCTAATTTTGCTAATTCGCCGCGCATATTCATATAAATTCCACCCTTACCAGGACTACCAGGTCCATGTCTGGAAACAATAGGTACTAATCTTCTATTGGCATGTCTTCCAACATTTTCTTCATTAATCTCTTCTTCTGTTCTTGCTTTAAAAATTGAAAACGATGTACATAACCAGATAAGTCTGTCTGATCCAGAAATAGCATCTTCAGTTTCTTTTGTAATACCATCTCTATTTAATTGTACAAATGATAAACACGGTATATCATATTCAACACAAAAATTAACTAATTGTGTAATTTGAAAACCAAGTGCTTGATATTCTGCAATGTTTCCACTTATACTATCGGATGTCATTAGTTTCATATAGTCGTATATAACCAAGCATTCATTCATACGACCTTCATTATTGTACTTAACTTCTTTAAACAGCCATCTTCTTGTAATCCCTAATATTTCATCAAATGGTCTACCAGCAACACTTATGTAATGATATGGTATCTCTTTTAATATTTCTGATGCTTCTTCTATTTTCTTTACTTGTTCTGGATCTTTATTAAATTTACTACTAGCAATATCATTAATTGGTATTCCAGATATATTTGCAAGTAATCTGTTCCAGTGATCTTCCTGACCCATTTCTGTATCAAGGACTAATACCGGAATTCCTCTTTTTGTAATATCTAATGCTACATTGTCAGCTAGGGTGCTTTTACCGGCTTTAGCTCTAGCGCCTATTAGATCTACTGCCCCTCTTCTTAATCCACCACCAATTGCCGTATCAAAAATTGGATATCCAGTACTAATTCCCGGCTCTTTTTCCTGATTGGATATGATAAGCTGTAAGTAATTATCAATGTTTTCCCCAATTAATTTTGTAGAACTATTATCTTCTCTAAGATATTTAAGCGTAATCTTTTGAAGATCTGTTTCTGGTATTGATGTGATTTCATTGATACTTTCATCACCATCTATATCATTAAGTTTTAGGTATATAGATTTTAATTCATTCTGAAGAGATCTTGTTAATTGTAGTTTTCTTAATTTTTGAGCATGTTTTCTTATATTGTCTATATGTATTTCATAGTGCATAAGGTGATTTAGCTGCTTTAGCCTATCACCTTTTTCTAAATATTCGTATAGACTTAATTGCTGTGAGGCTGATATTATTGAACTAAGATCAACATGGTCAGATGTTTCAAATAATTTTATAAGACATTTATAAATGACCTTATTTTCATCTATTGTAAATGTGTCTTCTTCTATTAAGGAAGAAACATCAAGATAAGCATCCTTACCATGCCTGATTAACCCAGCGAGCACGCCCTTTTCTGATGCCGGGTTGTTTAATTTAGTAAGGGCATTTCTGTCCAAGTTTGATGAATTCACAGAAATATGGCTCTCTTTTAAATTGTGGATTTACTGTAATTGTTTTTTGACAATCTTGACAGAAAACTGAAACGTCTTGATGTGGTTTTCTTTTTCTTTCTACTGGCTTAGTATTGTCATTTATCGCATCATAGCCATCTTCTTCATCTGTGTCAAGTCCGGGATCAAATTTATTTATAAACTCTTTTTTAGTACTTTCAGTTTTATTTTTGTTCATTGTAAAATCTGGTTCGGGTTCTGATACACTATGCCCTATAGATACTTTCTCAGCCTCAGTAATTTCTGGCGATATAATATCTTTTAATTTAAACGACGCTGGACCTGGAAATGTAACTTTTTCACCAGTAAGTAGAGTATATGCTTCTTCTACCTCGTTTAAATTACCATTTTCAATACCAGACTTTAGTTTATTAACAGCATCTACAATTCTCATTTGCCTCTCGCTATTTGATTTAGATCATCATGCATTCTTCTTAATGACTGACAATCATCTTGGTGTAATTGGACACAGCTTTGTATTTTTCTCATTAGCTCACGCAGTTTGTATACTACTTTATGTTTCATACATACCATTTGTTCTTTTACTTCATTTTTTGTATACTCCGGAAATTCCATAGTTGCTAAATATTGTGACATGCCGTCATTGTAGGCATTTTGTATATGTTGTAGTGCGCATTTTTGTCTGTTACACTCGGAAGATAATTTATTGATATGTCCTGCAATTACATATGCATGATGTAGCACATCTTCCGAAGACATTTCCGCAAGCAATTCTCTGGATATGTTTAATGATTCTACCAACTTTGGATTTGTTTTAATTAAATCCAGATGGTGTTCCATCTCATATTGATTAATTATCTTTTCTATATCTGATAGAATTACCTTATCTTCTTCATTTATAGTAATTCTTTTATCGAAGTTTTCCATGCTTCTTCTTGATTATAGGGCAAAATAATCAAAGTAATGTCGTTTAATTCACACCATTCTTTTTTCTTTTTATCTCTTCTTTTTGACTTTAAAAAATCCGCTTGGGTCTTGTAAAAGAAGGATGAATACTCATAGTGCTGTTGACCATGTACTTCAATTATTGCTAATTTATTTGGTAGAAAAAAATCTGCATATAGCAGACCTGTTGTATTTGTTTTTGAGCCGGGGAGAGTGACTTCCTCATATACTGTTTCATATGGCAGCACTGAGGAAATCAACTCTCTGGCTTTTAAATGAAGTGAAGATTTATGCTTCGTTCTTCGTGATTTATATCTGTGTTTTTTGAAAGATAGAGTGTGTTCTCTACCATCAAATCCAGTTACTTTCACTCTAGAAATACCTTCATTTCTTCTTCTAGTTTTTGCATAACAGATTCATTTTCATCAAGAAACTTATATAAGTTTGCTACACCCTGAAACTTATACTTTTTATCAGTATACTCGGGGTCATGCCTTTCCATGAATGGTAGAGAATACCAAGCACCTGCTTTATCTACAACATCAAAAGATTCTGCCAGTTCAATAATTTCCTGTATTTTATCAATACCTTTATTATACCTAAAATAACTAACAGCCTGTCTACCACTAGCACCAAGCGATGATGTTTGAATATCCCAAGTTATTTTCTGACCAATTTTTTGGCCATCAACAACCCAGTCTTCACTCATCCTTACTTGAACCAATGTATCAGCCTGATACTGTATTTTAACACCACCATCTGCAACAAACTTTTTGCCATAACCACTAGTGTTGGTGATAAGATGTCTTATCATAAAGACCATTGTTTTAGTACGGGGTATAACCTGCCCCATTCTACGCATAAAATCACTAAGGATTTTTGGTAGTCCCGGTCTCCTCTCACCATCAACCATAGTTTCAATATCTCTCTGCGGTATTAAACTGGATATTGAATCTACTACAACAACAGCACCTTTATTATCGGGATGTTGAATAAGTGTTTCAAGTATTGTCAATGCTTCTTCTGCACTGAGGATTTTACCCTCTGGTGCTCTGACCATTTCCATACTTTCAAGATCTAGCCCGTCAATACCTAATAAGTTATATTTCTTAATACGGCCTTCACCATCAAAATAAATAACTTTTCTACCGTCTTTTTGTGCATTTGCACAGATTTGCAAAACAGTACTGGTTTTACCTGTTTTTGGTGCCCCGGTAATAATAGACCAAGACCCTTCTTGTATCCCACCGTTTAGGCTGTGATCTAATGCTGGCGAACAAGATAAAGTCTTTAATTCATTCTTTTCTGCTAAAATATCACTTGCCTTAATAACACACTCGCCCATATCTTTTCTAAGTTTTTTTAATTGGGCTTCTTTTTCTTTCGACATAATTACCTCTAACGATTATTCTAATTGACTCCATAGGTTTTTCTTACCTAATGGTTTACGAGTTTCCTTAATATCCTCTTTCTTGGATTCTACAAATTCCGTCGTTTTTTCCTCTTCATCAATTTGCTTTTGATATTTTTCAATAATAGGTATCAATTTTTTATTTCTGTATGATAGCACATACTTTGCTTCTGGTGAATCTATCGCTTTGCTTATAGCGAGCATAGAATATTTTTTCATCAATCTACTTACGGCAACAACTTCACCAGTATACGAGCCTTTGTATTTTGGCATATTCCAGAAATTATCCGGCAATGCGCCTTCATTATTTTTTTCTGCTCGTTTTTGAAATATCTTTTCACACAATCTATTCTGGTCGGTGATTTTTGCTTCTTCATCTGATTTAGATGGAAAAGCACCAAAATTGCTATCGTATTTTTTTGATGGCATTGTTGTAATACTTACTTTTCAAACCTGCACTTCGTGTTTCATCACCTTGTTGTGACGCAGCTTGTGTCATAGCAACTGCACCACGGTCTTTATTTTTCATCATAAAATCATCTGTTCTTGGTCTTTGCCCAGCCGCCTCCTCTTCTTCTACTTTTTTCTGCTCTCTAATTACCTTCTTTTGATATCTATCAATAACCGCCTCTGGTATACCAAGTTCAATTGCTAAACTTTTTGCATCTGTTTCTAAATGATGATCAATATAGAACTTCTGTAATTTAGTCATTCTATATCTACTATTATCAGATGCTGCTTTTTTCTTAGCCATATTGATGTCTCCTAGCAATCGTTAGATATCTTCGCTCTTTTGTTTTTAGATATTTTATGTATGCTTCAAAAGAGTCTTTTGTTACTTTCTTAAAAGTATATTCTCTAATTTTTCTTCTGGAGAAATCTTCACCCCACGGGTCTACAATAGTATTGACTTTACATAGAATATGATAACTTAATGCATCTATTTGTTCAGATGTTTTAGTGATCATTTTAGCAAAAGAGTGCTCTCCATCTATGCACTCTTTTCCTGCATCATTAAAGTAAACTTCATCGTAGGTGATTGGGCGAAAAAAATCATCCATTATCAATAAACCTCTGCTTTTGTACTTCTGACATTTTACCGATTTGTTTTATTTCTTCCTTATGCTGTTTTAATCCTTCTTTTACTTGCTCGTTCTTTTTTGCTTCTTTTTCTTCTACCCCGTATTTACCAAGTTTTTTAGAGTTTTGTTCGGCCAATTGTCCAAGTGTTGTAGCCTCACCCCTAATAAAAGCATGAGCACCACCATAAATTACTCTTTCCAAAGTATGTTTTGCACATCTAGGACATTTTTTCTTTGGTGGGTCATTTATATTTTGTACGACATCTTGCCATAAGAAGCCGCACTGATTACATCCATAATCATATGTTGGCATTTTTTATCCTTATAGCGGGTGCCGATTTTTTTCTACGATGTCGCATTCTACTATTATTATATCCTCGAACTTCATCTTCTGGTCCTTCGGAAGTCTCTTGTTCTTGGATTTTACATGGAATTTTGCCGCTGATTTTGCATTTCCTAAAGTTTTATAGCACCATGTCTTATTGTACATTTTTAAAGGCTCATCATTTGTATCTCTTAGAAAATATATTTTATTCATTTTCCAGTGCCATTAGTATAGATTTAATGATATTGTTTCTTTGTATATCAGAATGATTAAACTCACATATACCAACACCATCAATTTCTCTCAATTTATTAACACATATTTTTAATCCAGAACCATCTTTTAGATCTGTCTGTTGTACATCACCATTAATAATAACTTTACTATTTTGACCAATTCTAGTGATAAACATCTTGATTTGATCTAATGTGCAATTTTGCGCTTCATCTAATATCATATATGCATCATGAAAACTAGCGCCTCTCATTAATTCGAGAGGCTCAAATCTAATAATTTCTTGATCAATTAATCTATTTAATCTTTCTGTTCCTAAAAAGAATCTCAGATTTTCTTCCATAGGTTTAAGATATGGTTTTACTTTATCGCCAACCTCACCTGGAACAGCACCAAGATTTTTTCCAGCACAAACCAATGGTCTTGTTACAATTATCTGGGATGTTTTTTTATGGATCAAATGTTCTGAAGTAATACCAGCAGCAATAAAACTTTTTCCTGTTCCAGAAGGACCAAAACAAAATGTGATGTCATTTTCAACTATTGATAAAATATAGTCTTTTTGATTTTTTGTTCTAGCCACTAAGGATTTTGGAAATTTATCGTATTGTACCTTTTGTTTTTCTACTGCCGCTTTTCTTCTTGCCATTATTTTTCTCTTTTAAAAGGAAGGTATCATTTTCCGCTAGACCCCCATCCTTTTTCTCCACGATCAGTATCGTCTAATGATGATACTTCTACTAGATCAAAATGTGGAACTTCTTGAAAGATAATCTGGGCAATCCTATCGCCCTTTGTGATGAAGTATACATTTTCCTGTCTAAAGTCACGAGACAGACTATTGGATATTGCAACTTTTACTTCACCACGATAGTCAGAATCTACAACACCAGCGTGTCTATGTAGACCTTTAACACCCATGCCAGATCTATCCCAAATTAATCCAGCATAGCCTTTCGGGATAGCAAACGAAATGCCTGTACTAATTAGTACCGTTTCTTCTGGATATAGTACGGCATCTTCATCAGCATAAAGATCATAACCAGCATCTGTTTTATTATTCTTTGTTGGAATAATAGCAGTGTTTGTTAATCTTTTAACTTTAATTTCATCCGGTTTGGTATCTGGTGGAATCCACACGGGTCTACATCCTTTGTTTTTCCAATAAGAAATTGCAAGATCCATAAACTTATTTTTTAAAATCTTCCTGAATAAATTAATTAAATATACTTTTATCATAAATATTACATATTATAATTTAGTAATTTCACAAGCACCGCCGGAACAAGCGCTATCGCCCTCAAAATTAGTCTTATCTTCTTGTTCAATAACATTCTTAAAATCTACATCAACATATTCTTTATTTAGTTCAGTCCATAATTTATAGTTATAAACATCTTTCATACAATATGTTAAAGATTTAATATCCTGAAAATATTTACCAGCAAATTTTTCACATCTAGCGATCCATTCTTGTTTAGCACCGCCTTTAGGTCTAGTGCCAATTCCTAAAAGTGAGTCACAAGCTGCCCATAGATTATCTTCCCATAATTGTAGTGCGCCTTCAATTAGACCACTAACAAACATTGCGCCATCACCATAATTAGAAATTATCTTGCTTGGTAGATAAATAGCGGTAAATGGCGCTTGTGGATAATCTTTATCTCCAGTGACTGGTAAAAGAGAAATTCCACAGAACCATTTTCTGTTATTATAGATAAATTCTTCTACTTTTTCCCACTCATCAGCAGTTACATTAATTGTATTGCTAACATTATGAACCAGCCACGGCTGTGTACATAATGTCTTATTTGTCCCATTAATGACCCAATTCTGCTGTGTTGATTTTACAGACTCTAATAGATCAATTGCGCTAATTTGATTTTTAGTTTTTGATCCATCTGGAACTTCAATACAAAAGGAAATAACATCGTCTGTATCATTAGCGGACCATACCGATTCTTCACAGGCGCGTGGATTAACGGATTGGAAATACTTATATATCTCTTCCATTTTATTAGCTTGAACGCGACGAATATAACGCTTTGCGTGATGTGGGTGGATACCACTTGATGTACCAAGAATACAACTGGCTGTTCCTTCAGGTTTAACACAAGTACACCGGGCCGCTTGGTTTATACCAATTTTTGCTGCTATTTCTTTATTTATTTTTTTAACTATTTTAGCAGCTTCTTTTTGAAGTCTTGGTGATAAGCAAATTTCATGCTGTTCCATAATACCGGTCATGGAAACACCAATTAATGCCTCTCGTTCTAAGATATTTTTACTTGTGTCTTCTAAATATCCTACATCAGTAAAGCCTGCCTGTAATGTGCCAATAATCGCAGCGGCTTTTGCTGCTTCGTAAAAATCTACTTCATCTTTAACTTTTGAACAGTTAATTGTAGACAGATTACAAGCCTGCCAGCCAGATTTTCCGGTTTTTTCACATACTGGCCAAAAACCAATTTCAACACAGTTGTGAACATATACCCCATTTGCATCAAATGCATGAATGTCATTTATTGTGCAGTCATACACATCTTCTTGACCCAAATTCGTTACTTTATATAGAGTATCAACAAAGTGTGTGCGGTTTGGTGTTCTTTTTCTTGACTCAATAATTTCATTGATCTTATCTCGTTTATCAGTATTTTGAATTGGAATATAGGTAAGAAATTCTTCAATATTGTCACATGATAAAACCAACTCATGTGTCTCTTGACAGAAGTATTCCTTATAGCCACCATTACCATCTGGTAATTTTCTATGACCAGCAGGTACCCTATCTTGGTATATCTTGCTATACATTCCAAAAGCATTTAATATGATTTGAATATTGCGGAGATTATCTAATTGGGATGAGCAAATTCGTACAGACGACCCCTTTTTGGGATTTACTAATACTGTTCCGTCTGCGTCAAAATACCCAGCTACTAATCCCGCCAAATAATCCCAATCTCCAGTAATACCTTTGGTAGATAATTTTTTGCCACCATCAGTAAAACACTCCATATTTTTGGCAAAGTCTAATAGTTTGACAGAACCAAGTGACGCATAAACAGATTTTGAGTTTTGTTCATCAAGTGTGTGACCACTATCAAAACCAGCTTGCTTTAGAATCTTAACCGCGTCATTACGATATTTATCTTTATCTTCACCCCACCATTTTAATTCCGCATAGGTTTTATTAACATTACCATCACCAAGAAATGATCCAAGAAGATATCCTTGGGCACAATTGGTGGAACCAAAGTCTGGAATATTCATATAATTGCGATGATTATTGATTACAATTTCATCATCAACAGTAAGATCACCTGCCTCAACCCAACCATTAGTGGTCATAATTTGATGATTTGGTGTAACTTTTAGAATACGACCAGATTTAAATTCTAAACGTAGAATCTCTTTATGGCCAGTTTTCCAGAAACCTTTCTCAGTTGAGTTATATGTTTTTCCATCAACTACAGCTTTAAATTGTTCACCCTGTAGATTAATAGCGGTTTCAAGACCGTTTTTGGTTGATACAACTGTATCTGCTGTTACACATGGGTTTACCAGCAAGTCTTTTGAGTCTGAAAAAACAAAGCCCGGTTCACCAAATTCTTTTACAGACTTCATAATTTCAGAAAACATTTCTCTACTGGTTTCATCTCTTACAAGCAATGCAGAGTTATTAGAACGTCCTCTCTGAGGATTTTCTGCGAACCAGTTACCGGTCTTAGCCTTTGCCATTTCTTCGTCGTGAGGCGAAAATACAGCGATTGTGGCGCTTCTACGAACACCGCCAGAAATAACAGCATCTGATGAGTGCATCACAATGTCGTAGCATTGTATCGGCTTTAACTTCTTTTGGTCTTTAATAGCATTATCTAGAATTTCTTTTATCTTAGACAGTGCCTTTTTCAAAGGTTCTGGACCCGGAGCCTTACCACCATGAGATAGTGGTGATCCAGCTTCTCTAATAAGAGAAAAATCAAAGCTGATATTTCTACCTATGTATTGGTCGGCAACATGGATATTATCATTCCAATGCGGTTTCTTGATATTAAAATATGATCCAACAAGAACACCAACTGCCTCTGACCAACCTTCAATAGAATCTTCTATCATCCATTTTCGACTACCATCTTTTTCCTTTATAAGGTTTGGTAGTTTATCTATGTGGTGAGTTTGTACAGAAAAACCAGTACCGCATCCACACAGTAGAAGATACATGCATTCTTGAAAAAATCTTGGTCTATCACAAAAAGAGGAAATACAGTTATAAAGACGCATATTATGATCAAATACCGGCTTACCACCAAACTGCAATGCTCTTTGTGACCCAAGAACACGACGCTTGCGCATCATATCATATGCCCACTCAATATCCTCATGCACTGCTGGGATATCGGCATACTTTTTCAACATCATATCTTTAACACGGTCTACTGTCTCTGACCATGTCTCTCTTCTTTTCTTTTCTGGGATGTAACGAGCATATTTTGAAACAAAGGTGTAGTCTTGTAGAGCTTTAATTGACATGTTTATCCTAGATAAGAAAAATATTCTTCATTATTTTGAACTAGTGAAATTAAGTCTTTAATTCCAAAGTCTATATATTGTATCTTTAAACCATTTGAAAGCAATAGTGATAGTAACTTTTCTTCATCTTCTGAGTAATTTTTTATTGTTTGTTTTTCAAAACTATTATTTAAGTTAATACAACTTTTTGGCACATACCATTCTCTAATGTTATTTTGCCAAAGTAATTTTGAACATATTAAGCATGGCATTCTGGTGACATATAATTTTGCTTTTTCTGGTTTAATTATCATGCTCGATACGGCATTGGCTTCCGCATGAACCATGAACTTATATTTTCCGGGCCGAGTGCTGTCAAGTCCGTTTTCAGAAATTCCAGAAGGAAAACCATTAAATCCTCTGGAGATTTCTTTCTTTTCTGAATTTACAAGAATGGCCCCGACTTTCGATTCTGCATCATGGGAGCGGAACGAGGTTAAGAAAGCCGAGGCCATAAAGTATTGATCCCAATCTGGGCGCATCCTATCTCCAGTTCATGTTTATGATTTTATACTGCTCAGTATAATCATATCCGTCAACAACCAGTTTACGATCATTATAATCGCGAATCCACCTTTTTTCTTCCAAAGACAGGTGTTCGCCTTTTGACATTTTTCTCAAAGATTTAAAAGCAAATTTAACTATTTGATTAGCAATTGGATCTTCTAAAATCCCAAAAATCATTCCTAAAGATCCTCCAACACCTATTGATGTTAGAAGAGAAATCATTTTTTACTCCACAGGCTTTGATGGTTCTGTTTTACTTGTTCCTATCGCCTGTCCTAATTTTTTCATCATACGAGCCTTTAGAAAACCTCGTACACCACCAGTAGCTTGACCAGCACCTATTAAAGCAAGAAGCCCGGCTATTAGTCTTTGGAAAAATGATCTATCTTCACCATCCTCATTCTGAGAATTTTGAAGTTCTTCTATTGCTGGGCCAACATTGCTAATAACACCAGAAACTATATCGTCTTTTGATGGAATTACCAAACCTTTTAGTTCGCCTTTTAGTCCGGCTACTTCGTCCTTTAATGCGCCAACTACAACATCACGAGTAGTTTCTTCTTCTGTTGGTGGTATTACTATAGTATCTCTAACTTCTAGTGACTGTGTAATATTCTCATAGTCTTGTTTTTGTATTCTTTCAAAGATAATTTCAACAGGAGTTCCTTCTGGAACTTTTTCTAAAATTGATCTTTCTACTTTACCAGCAATTAGTGATTTAAGACCTAAACTCTGCCTCTTTACAAGAACCATGACATAAACTGGTTCGGGTTCAACACCAACAGCACTTTTAAATGATTCATAACGAATTGGTTGTGTTCTTTCATCTACTATTTCTATATTTGCTTTTCCGTCAAAAAATTCAGCATTTGCTTGTGATACCAATCTACCAATAACTTTAAGAGATATCTTAGCTATAGTCTCACGACGATAGCCCTCTAACTGCTTTTTGATCGCAATAACTATTGATACATTTTCCCAATCAATTTCTTCTACTACTGGTTCAGCAGGTTTTGGTGGATCATCATTTGGTGGAGGTGCCACATCTTGACCTGGTGGTGGTGGTGGTGGCACTGGTGATGATTCAGATCCAGTAAATGGTGGTGCAACTTCATTAGGAGGTGCTGGTGCTACATTTGGATTATTTCTTGGTCCAGGAACAGATGGTGGTTCATCTACTATACTACCATCAGGACCATTTCCAAAAATAAGAGTACCAATGCTCTTAACCCCCTTTATGATCCAACCAAACAAAGATAGTCTACTACCAGTAGAATATCCAGTTTGATACTGATCCGTATTTCTGATCCACACCGTTGGTAAGCCCGGAATATCTTTTCCGGTTTTTGCTCGGAATTCTGACACTAATTGACCATTTGTCCAAACTCCATTTTCATTCTTAACTTTTATTGGATTAAGACCACGGCTACGATAGTCAGAATCTGGAACTTCTCTATCTAAAGTTTGACACGCACCACACCAGTCTGCTGTAAAAATAACAACATCTACAGTTTTGGCTGTTGTTTTTGGTGGATCTGGTGCTATGTCATTAGTTTTTATCTTTGCTTGTTTTAATGCCTCAGCTACTAGACCCCAACCACAAAAGTAGGATCTATTGCTTGACATTGGAATATCAACAGCTTGTGTTATCCCAATAATCTCATCTTTTTCATTTAATAGCGGCCCGCCAGAATTACCCGGCTGTATGCGCATTTGTGCATAATTAACTGTTCTACCATTTCCACCAGCCATTTTGCCGTAAGTAATGGCATAATTACCACCGGGATATCCTATGCTATGAACAGTTTCACCAGTTGTTGGTGCCGTATTTGCTACTTTAAAAGATCTATATCTTGTAATATCACCATGTGGTGGTAGATAATAAACGATTGGACCATCTTCATGTTCAGTAACATAAACCAATTTTGCTTCTAGAATCTTACCATCTTTTGCTTCAATATATACAGTTTTACCAAGTCCTTGTAGACAGTGTTTAGCGCTGAAAATATAGTTGCCATCAACCATAAATCCAGTGCATCCCGGAAGTTTTAAAACTCGATCATCTTGATTAATTGTTTTTGCTATTTGACCATTAGCTACTGAGGTTGATAGCAAAAGTAATACAGATAGTAAGAGTCTCATTTTATCCCTCTTTTGTTCCATCTATTGTAAATAAATATTGTAATACTGGAGATCGTGCCAAATCCGCTGGTGATACTCTCTCGTCGGCTAAGTATGGTACAGGGTCCATAAATTCTTTTCTTAGCGCAACTGTTACGGCTGTACTGCAAACCTTTGCCTTAGCCACATCATCATCATTAATGTTTTGTTGAAAAATTCTAGCAAATGGAATAAATCGTAAAAACATTTTAAATATATTAATCCAGCCATAAGGTTGGCCGGTCCACTTTATTATATCCTCGGTCATGGCCGATGCTATATCTTTTGTATATTTTTTTTCAACTAGAGAGATATTTCCATTTTCATCCATTTTATCATAAGAAATTGTTTTAACTGGTCTGAACACATCAATATTCTTTTTATTTTCTTCAACTTGTGATAAAAGAGAAACAGATCTACCGCCTTTAAATTCTCTAAATTCTACACACATCCAAGTATTATTATATTTACTAGCTAGTGCCACATGAGAATGCACTCCGCCGGTATATCTTTTTATTAAAAAACTGATCAAACCTTCCCCACGAAATAATAAAATATCACCTTCCTGTAATATTTCTTTTGCTTGCTCATATTTGATCAGCATTATTTCTCCAGTTTTTTCTCTATTCGTTCTAGTACATCTGCTATTCTTGTTTGATCGTTTACTATCCTTTGCATAACATCCTTCATGTCTTTTTGTGTCTCTGCCCAGCTTCTTGGAACATAAACTAATGGGACACCATCTTTATCTTTTTGTGCGTGTAATTCATGAAGATATGATAAATGATGCCTTTCGAGTTCAGTTAGGCATGATTTTTCTGGCATAAATTTAATTAGAAGAACTTCTATAATTTTTGCCAATGCTACTATAGTAAATATAAGAATTGCGTCAGTTTGCATTGTAGACCCCTAAAATACCCCCACAGATCACTCCGTGGGGGTAAGTTTTAAGAAGTTAATTAGGAGCCTGTGCGCTCTTTATAATCATCTTGTTTAGCATCTAGAGCACCATACATGTATGCCAATTCACCAGGAACAGCATATGTACCAACACCATTATCAACTGTGGTTGGTGAGCCTGCACCATCATCGTAGTTGGTTCCTGTCATAGTGCCAGGAATACCAGATGCCCACGGATATCGTTGACCAGCAACGCCGAGTGCTTCGTAAGAACCACTTCTCCATGCTGTTGATGTTTTAGCACCAACTGGAGCAATCGCACTTCGTTCATTATCTCGTGATTCATCTGAACCATTAATTGTTAGAGCAGTACTTGCACTACCATTAATAGTATTACTGGTTTGATTACCACGGAGTATGAAAGCAACCTGATCATAAGCAAAAGTGCCTGTAGCAGCTAGTGCTTCAACTGTAGCTGCGGTATCAATCGGCTTAGTGCGTCTTTCAACACCATCAATAGCATTATTTGAGACACCAAAAACTTCTGTAATTGGACCATCTGTGGTATCTGTTGCACTTGTGATACCAACAATAACACCGCCAATTTTCTGTGCCGTAAAAGCACCACCAACGGTATTACGCTTGTAAGTTGAAGGAATTGTCATTTTTATTCTCCATGACTAGCCTTCCATTTCCTATTTATCCTGAAAAAATAAGATTCCATTTCCTACTTGATACTACACCCTTATTCCAAATCTTCTGATGTTATTACCGTGTATTTTTTATCTTGCTTAAAATCCCTTAATTTTATGTCATATTCTTGATCTTCATCTTCATTTGTAGCAATATAGTCTATAAAACCATCAGAAGAACAAAAAACAGCCCATCTTTTAAAGTCAGAGAGTTGAGATCTAAGAACTTCAACAACTTCAAAATCAGGCATTTTAGTTATTGATGAAGATTCGCCACCAATAATATCTTGAATTTCCTGTCTTACTTCTCTGAAATTGAATAATTTTGCTATACCAATAAAAAATCTGTACCTTGACATAACTCTAAAAGATTCTATGCCGGGTACAGATTCTATCATATCTGCTATTTCATGTGTGATATCAAAATTTGTGTGCCCTATCCAACAATCAAACATATTTGAGGGAGCCATAGGATCATCTATATGAAAAAATCCTAATGGTGTTCTCACTTTAATGGGCATTGGTAAACCAAAACCTATTAATCCAAACCCTTCATCACCATCTAGTTCATCAACATCTGATGATCCAAATACTGGCTTATCTTCTTCTGGGATATCTTCTGGAATAAGCGCCGTTTCATCCCATTTTTCCCATGCTATTTTATTAGTCATTTGAGACCTCTATATTCTGAATTGTGAAGGTTTAATTACCACTTCTTCATTCTTGGCCTCCAGCTGATCATTACATGAGTTATATAAATTTCTTAAAAATTCATGTTTTAATTCTTCATCATCTATATCTGAAAAAATTTGCTCAATAATATCAAAAGCAATTTCACCCGACATAATCATAGTAAGCATTCTCAAAAATAAATCAACATCTTTTGCTTCATAATTACATTGTATTTCACCATTATCTAATAGTGAAAATTTAATATATATTTTATTGTTGATCTTCGGACTCCAATTCTTTTATTTTATCCATTAATATTCTGAATTTATAATCCTGATTTTCAACTTTTTCTTCTATATGTACAGTATCATCACTCATAGAATCTACTAGTGTACTACCACCAACACTACCACCCATTATTATAGCCAATATAGCAGCTAAACTTTTAGGATTTAGCATTTTTAGTATTTTTTTAGTACTTTCTACCTCATCAACAAGATCTTCAACAGAAACAAGTCTTGCTTTTAATTCTGATGTTTTTGCTTTTAATTCATCTAATTCTAATCTTAATTTTGTGGATTCATCTTTGAGATTTTCATTTTTCTCAATTCTGTCTTCAAGATTTCTGCAAAAAGTTTGTAATTTACCTATGTTGACAGCTAAGTTTACTGAATCGTTAGAATCACTAGACCAGCCTAATGTTGAGCCGCTCATATGACATGTCTCCGGTTAAAAGGGTATAGACACGTCCTATATTTTCCACTAGTCTTCTAGTGGGCCTCCTAAAATCCACGCATCACATGTTCTAGATCCTGCACACTTAAAATCATATAATTCACAATATCCTAAATCAGCAAGATTTATAATATCTTTTGCATCTTCCATTTCTGATGCTAAGCCTAATTGTATACAGTTAAGCATTTCTTCTTTTTTTATAAATGCTGAACAATTTGAACATCTCATTGTTTTTGCTATATCAACAGATGTTTTAAATTGATTTGCTTTTTTCTGCCAATATGTTTCATCTTCAATATCTGGATTTGCGGGTCCATAATTTGCCGTATCAATACATTTTTGTCTATTTTCTAAATTTAATTTCACATTTTGTGTTGGTTCTGGACAACCTAAAAAAGCAGCATTTGCTTTTATCAGTAATTTATGATTTTTCATTATTTATCCCGTATAATCTGTTACTGATTTTTTAGATTCCCACATTTTACAAGACCAATATCTTGCTTTATATTTTGGTCCGGGATTATCACAATTGTGTCGTGCCCTGAAATTTCTTCTGCGATCCGGGTCATCACGTTTAATTTCCATATTTGGATCACCAAATCGTACAATCACAACATTACCACTTTCATTTCTGGTATATACTGCGAATTTTTTTGGTCCTTTTGGTGTACGAAATGGTTTATTTAGAGTTACTTTTTTACCTTGATATTCCGCAGATTTACTTTTATCAGAATACATCATATAATCAAATGCTGATTGTAAATGCGCATCAGCTTTTGAGAGACTATCTTGGACCCATGCTGGAACTTCATCACTATCTTTAATCATGTTATAAAGCTGATATGATTGATTCATCATCTTCTTTAATTGAGATTTTACCATACCACCTTCTTCACCGGAATCATCCGGCTCCATTTCCATTTCAAGATCTACTTCTTCTTCATCTTCATCATAGTTATAGTCTTCACGGAGAAGATAATCTGAATCATTTGGTATGATCATATTATTTCTAGTGACTTTTTCTGCTTCCCACTCTGACTCAGCCTGGTCACATTCGTCACATAGTTCTGCTTCAGAGGCCGCACCCATACAAATTGCTATTCTTTGTTTATACTCATATTCGCCCATTTTTGGATCTGACATGCATCTTGACATAAAGTCAGATTTTTGTTCGTCTTTTTTGCGCTTTGGAATTGGCATTTCTATAGCCTTTGATGATCTTGGATGAGTTTTTGGTAATAAATCGTTGTCTTGTTTATAATTAGGATTTGAAGGTCTTCCATTCCTCATAAGATAGAGAAATGCATTTACTCTTGCAATAGCCCAACCGTGTCTACTCATTTTTGGATGATGGCTGGTTGAGAATGCGCCAGCACCTCTACGATATACGGCTTTTAGCATACCGAGAGTTACTTTAGATCCTTTGTCTTTTCCATTATGTTTACTAACTAGTTTTTTTAACTGATCAGTAACTTCTTTACTGAAAGTAATTTTGTTACTTGGATTTTCTGCGCTTTTCTTTGGATTCTTTTTAGACCCTTTTTTCTGATCCTTTTTTGGTGCTGGTGTTTTTCTAGGATCATTCTTTTTTGGTTTGCCGTATTGTAAGCCTTCTGAATCTAACATAATTAATCCATTGAAAACATGTTGCCATTATCTTGAAAATATGAGAATGATTCATCCCAGAATGAAAAACTTGGCGCATTATTATAGAACATATCGCACCTATATAATTACAAATGATGCTGATTGACTACCAGATGCTGCTACACCATATACTTCTGACGGTGTTAAAACAGGTAGAACAACCTGTTCACCAGCAGCTAGTTCAAAACCAGTAGAAGAAGTAACCCCAGACTCACCAACATAAATTTTTGCAGTATTTGCACCAGCGGCTTTTACTAAAATACCTCTACGGCAATCTACCGTAGATGATGTTAGTTGTACAGCAGTACCACCAATTGAACTTTTACCACCAGTTTCCCATGTTTTAGGTGTAGCCATGTTTTACTCCGTGATTTCTTTTAATAGTTGAACTATAGTTTGTGCTGAATTAGACCAAGTAAACTTTTTAGCAGTTTCTATTCCAGCAGTATTTTGTTGTAAGTTGTTTTCTTGTTTAAGTTTATGAATAGTTTTCATATATTCTGCAATTTGATCAATATGTGCATCATCAATACAATTCCAATCACCCTGTCCATTAAAAAATTGTCCATCAAATGCTAACTCCATGTCTTCTAGTTCTATCAACATGGAGTTTTCTGTTGTGCAAAATTCTGTGTGTGCTGTAACATTTGTCGTAATAACAGGTTTTCCACAAGACATCATTTCCAAAAGTTCGAGATTCCATCCCTCAGCCCTTGCTGGAAACACACCGCAATCCATATCCTTCATTACATTATACACCTGTTCTTGATTTTCTAACCGCTTTCCTATCTTTATTTTAGAACCAAGTTCGGAGTTGATATAAAAATCGCACCATTCTTTATGTTGGTGTGGTTTTATGAAGAAATTTGTTGTAAATAGCACCAGTTCAACATCATCATCTATAGTAAAAGCGCGATTAAATGCCTCGCCAATAATATCATGTCCTTTACGAACCTCCCATTTTCCAAAATTTACAAATCTAGTTTTACCATCATTTAGAAAATTTGACCCTTTAAATATACCCCTATCAACACCTAGTGGCACAACATGAACACTTTCCTCTTTTCTGTCCACATTTTCTAAAATAATATTTTTTGCCCATTTTGATGTGACAAATAAATGGTCTGGGTATTCTAGATTATGTTTTTCTAAATCATTAAATTTGTTCAATTCAAATATTGGAAAACCAATACTTGGACCTTTACCAGTAAAACCTGCCATATCAAACTGATGCCAAATTTTCAGGCAAGGCGCATTGTGATGGAATGTTAAACCAAATTGTCTAGAATCACCATTGATATATTCAAATCTTTCTTCTGCACTAAAGTCTCTAATGCACTGCGCTTTGACATCTATTAGCTTGTTTAATTCCTCATAAAGGAAACAACCAACATATCCGTAGGACATTTTATTAAATGGGGCGATTAGATTTAATTGCATTTTTTTATTACCGCTTGATATCCTAAATGAAGAACTTCACAATCCATAATTGAAATAAAATACTCTATTGGTTCTTTCGGAAGTATACCCTTGAATGTTTTATTACCAAATCTATCTTCGCCGTCCCAATTATAATCATCGAAAACAATAACCCCTTCTTTCTTTAAGAGCAAAAAAGAATATAGCCCATCTAATAATACATTGGGAGCGTGATGATTCCCGTCAATATATATGAAATCAAAAGAGTTTTTTTGTAGACTTGGGAGTGCATCTTCTGATTTTTCAAAAATCAACTTAATACGACTTACATTAGGGCTTTTAGATATATTACCAAGTAAAGTATGTCTAGCACTCCATTGTGATGGGTCTATTGAAGTAATTTGTGCTTGATCAAAATAATCAGCAAACCATATTGTTGATCTACCTTCCCAATTACCAATTTCTAATATATTAGAAATATCTTTTGGTATAAAGTGTTTCCAGAGATCAATGTGTGAATCGGTCCAGTTAGTTGAAAACGAATAATTCTCGGTCATATTGAGATACCTCGTCATAATTAATTATTAAATCTCTCATATTTTTCCTTATTCGTTTTTCTATATTGTATTTTATTTTATATTTTGGTATACTTAAAAAGTCACAGATTTTATCTATATTCCCCTGCATACTATCTTCATAATAAACAATACAAGGATTATATCTTAATAGATTTTTTTCTGCTTTTATTATTGTGTCTATTTCCAACTTTGTAGTTTCTGGATTAAGATATATTGTTCCATCAAATTTATCTGTGCTCACCCACTTGTCAGTTATATCCGCAACCGTATGGGATGCAACTACCTGGAGTTTATTTTTTCTTGATATTAAAATAATTTTACATTTATTTAAATATTCTTCTACATCATTTTTAAGGTGCCAGGTCAATAATTTAAACCCATCATAATACTCATGAGCTTTTTGGCAATATTTTTTTTGGCAAATTTTATTATGTTGTTCATCTGATATAAATCTATCAGTTTTAAATTCTGAAATATCAAAATCAAATATTTTTTGATCTAAAGATGGGTAGTGTCTACTGAATATTTCATAATCTTTATACATATTTAAATCTGGACTCTGCATCAATACTTTGTTTAGTATTGTTGTGCCAGATCTAGCCGCACCTATAACGACAAATTTTGGAGCGCTCATTTATAAAGTCCTTTAATCCACGTATATATTCTGCTAAACACATCATATAAACTCTAGTAACTTCCCGCATCTCCTCTTTTGTTTTTACCTTTTTAGCATTATTAAGAATTGTTTCATGCTGATTACTACAGAATTGCCATCGTAATATAGTATTTGTTATAATAGTTTCTACATCATCAGGATCTACAGGTGGATATACCTCGTTTACTTCACCTCTTTTTAGACAAGTTTTTCCATCAGCAATTGCTTGACCATAAAATCTGCGCATAAAATAATCTTCAGTAATTCTTTCTTTTGGAATAAGATGGTCTAATTTTGCATAAGAGGAAAATAAAACTTTAACATTTTTCATTCTTCTACATCTGGATATTAATTCAAATTCATCATTTGCTGTAAGTTTTATTTTTCCAACATATCCGTCACTATCATCAAAACCATTAACAGCATCAAATAATTGTTGTGGTATTGACATATTTGCTGATACAAGATATTTGTATTTATCATCTGTAATATCTATTATTGCATCATTGAGAACATTATTTTCTCTATAATCCAGCATAGCAAGCATATGTTCAAATGGCTCTGACATCCAAATAGGTGGTGTTTTTAAAAATTGCAAAGAAACCATACCGCCTAATAAACACAAACGCTCTTGGTGTGTTTTTAGATGCTGTTCTAAACAATCGTTTTTAAGAATACAATCATCATCCGTGAAGAAGAAAATATCTCCTTCCGCAATATCAGCACCGGTATTTCTTGCTAAATTAGCACCAGCTTTTGAATTCCATACATAATCAAATCCAAAATAATCCTCTACAATTTCCTGTGTTTTTTCACCCCCTTTTCCATTTTCAACAACTATAACATCTTTTGGTTTAATAGTTTGTTTATCTATAGATTTTAAAGTTTTCTCTAAAAAATCTGGATTTGGATTATATGTTGGAATTATAACAGAAATAGTTTTTGGTTTAATCATAATCTGGCATTAGTCCTAGTTCTGCTAAATGCGAGCAAATCAATAACATTATATCATTTGGTGAGTCTGTAATTTCACCATCTAATTCTACTTCATTAAATGGGCATTTTTCATAAACTGACATAGATACTTCATGCGCTTTGTACAAATAATCATCGTTCTTCTTTTTGTCATAATTTCTTAAATGACCAACAAAATGCACTGCCGCAGCCTGCACGTTAGGATCATTATAGAAGTCTGTTAATTCCTGTATATCCGCTTGATGTGGCTGAACCATATACATAATCCATATCTAAAAATCTCCATCTGTTCATATGATCTACTGCCTTAGAAGTATCAACAAATTCCAGATAGTTTGTCATTTCTGTCCAATTTGAAAACATCATTTGATGTGGAACAACACCAAACATCCAATTAGGAATATTATTCTTACCTTGCTTACATACGACCAGAATTGGTTTCTTCTGAGAACAAGCCTCAAAAGCCTCGTGGTATGAACCACACATATGACTGTCAAGATCTAAGTATAAAATTAAAAAATGCGCAATATCGACCATCCTCAAGTCAACAGCGCAAATTGGTTTCATAATAGATTGTATCTGAGCAAAGTACCCAAGTTCTTTTAAATTCTGGATAGTTTCTCTAGTTTTTTCATTTTCGACACCAAAAGAACATGCTTTATCACACGGGTCTAAAATTCCAACTTGTTTTGATAATAGAAAAGGTTTTATATCGTCCCTCCATTGTGTTGCCTCTTCCCACTCTACTCTGTCCATTGGTCCGCTAAGATAACACAGCATACCTTTTAATCTATTCATTAAATGTCCTCCGACATTCATCATAAACATCTTGTGTTGAGTAAATTTCTTCATCAGAATAAATCTGTGTTGGAAATCTATCCATTACAAATCCCCTCTGACTAACTATAAAAGATGGAGATAATGCAATGTCATATCTTTTAGATAGTCCATCATATAATGATCTAACACATGCTTTGAAAGGTTCTGTTGAAAGAATTATTCTTTTTAAAGAGCCGGATTGTACATAATATTTATTCATTTATAATATCCCCATCTTTAGTAGACCACCAGATCTTTTTAATTCCAATAGCATCTAGTATTTGTTTACAATTTACACATGGTTTACTTTCACCAAGTTCACCATACTTATTTAACCTAAGAACTACCATAGAGAAACTAGAGTTAAGATAAACTTTACCCCAACATTTACTTATTGCATCAGTCTCAGCATGAGCATAATTGTACTTTTTATATTTCTGTATATTAAACTTATTTGCTAAGTAGAGAGTTTTTGCATCAGGGTTGTAAGGGCGATTCACACCTATAGATATAAGCTGATTGCGCTTATAGATAAAAGCAAAATGATAAGGTCGCCACACACCTTTAGTATCATAGTGGTTGGGAAAAATATCATTGGCTATCTTCAGAGATTTCTGTAGAATTCTCATTTCTAAATGGTTCTAACTTTTCTAAATTCTCAAGTTTAAGTCTCTCCAATTCGCGTTGAATACTTCTTTCCTCTCTCAGAAGTCTTCTCTTAAATGAGAGTTTGCGCTGAGTTTTTAGCTGCCTCTGTTTCTTCTTTTTCTCTTCTTTTCTTTGCTTGCTCATTTTTCAGATCTGTTGTAAAGAATTGATTAGTGTTTATACCAAGAATTATACGATGTCTACGAACTGTTTTATCTGTTACTTTATGGTCACTGTTTTTATTCCAGTATTCAGCAATCTGTTTTGGTGTTAGAGTTAAATTTAATTTTCTAATGACATCATGAAATAAATCCAGTTTTGCACCAGACAATTTTTTAAAACTCTTTCTTTTTTTAATGAGATTCATTCTTGCTGCTTTTTTACTTACAGCACTAGAACTTTTACCAAGTTTTTTGCAGATTGTTTTTCTTGATACTTGATTTGAAATTGAGCGTTTAAGATAGGCTATTTCTTCCTCGGTCCACGGAGTTCTATCAACACCATCTGAACCAGTTAACCCAATTCTTGCCGCTTTATTTCTAATAGCAAAAAATGTCTTACCGGGAATTGAGACACTACGAATATCACCTCCGTATTTTTCATACTGATCTATCAACATTAATTCTTCAATTCGCCTCCAATCTCTTCTTCTAGGGTAATCTGGGATTTTAACTCCAGATTTTTTCATTTTATATTTCATATTAAAAATTTTTGATTTACTAACCCCCATCTTGTTAGCAAATTCTTCCAATGTCAAACCTGCATCAATAGCATCACAATATTCATTAAAGAAGTTCTTCATCAATAGCCTCTAGCAAATCTTGAAAAAGCAAACAGTATTCTCTTAGTTCTGCGGGAGTAAGCTCGGTGCCCATTTCCGCTAGATCATTTCTTACTTTACTAGGATTAGTTTTCCATTCATTTAAAGCGATTTTAAGTTGTTGTTTATTTTGTCTAAATTCATGGAAAATTTTATCCAGATTAATCATTTTTTCTCCATTAGATTTTGCTCTAGTCTCTCAATACGATCTTCCATATCGTATAGACCAAGAACATATTTTTGGGCAACAATAGCACCATGAAAAATCATAAAAAATATACCTAAGATTATTGCCCATCCAATTAGAGTACCAGCAATATATGAGGCATTATTCTTTTTTTCGACCATCTTCTTTTTCCTTGTGTAGATCTTCCAATTGTTTATTGCGAATAATCTGGTCGTGTGGTATTTCTACTGGCACTGGCTTTTTTGGCACTTCGGACATTGTTTTAACTCATGTCTAAGGTCTGGTAAAGATTTGGAAAGTTCTTCTATTAGTCTATTACCCTCACTTGGTGAGCCATCATACTCCCACCAATCAATTATATCTTCAATACGAGACAGAGTTTCTTTTGCTGATTGTGCATCCATCTTAGTGACCAAAAGCCTCCAGAGTGTGTTTAAAAGGATTATCGGGAATTTCTCTTACTAACTCCAGCATTTTACTGGCGATTTCTTGAATTTCAAGTTGGGCATTTTCAGAATTACGAAGTTTCTGGAAGTTGGCAAAGGACCGCATGTTGAACATTACATCGGCTTGAATCTGGCTGTTGTAGGTCTTGAAGAATCTTGCTGACTCTTTTGCTCGCTTGCGTCCCAATACTGGTTCAAGGTCTGCCAAGCAAGCGTGATATAATCTATTACCCTCTTCAGTATATTCTTCTAATCTTTCATACCAATCATCAGATGGGGTA
>Ga0070754_10000686_pt1 | contig 30205 bp, 51 predicted proteins | sample VirMetDEL_Sep_01_FD_75181 | JGI IMG/M metagenome (GOLD analysis project Ga0070754, IMG submission 75181) | Aqueous microbial communities from the Delaware River and Bay under freshwater to marine salinity gradient to study organic matter... | ecosystem: Environmental > Aquatic > Marine >...
AATATAGGAACTATCTCTAGTGGGGATATCAATACTACAAGCCACATTACTATAGGGACAATAAGCACTACTAATACAGGCTCACTATTTTTAGCAGGTTCTACTGCTAATAAAAAAGCTGAATTAAAATGTACTAATGGTAATTTGCACATAGATTCAGAAACAGGTAATTCTATTTACCTAAACTACTATGAAGGTGCTGGAATATTTTTTGGTAATGGTGCAACTAGTTATAGAGCGTTGATGAATAGCAGTGGTCATCTAAACCTAGCTAGTGTTGGTGCGCCACAAACAGGATATGCACTTTCTATTGGAACTGTTGGTGTGATAGATACAAGTAGAAACCTAACCAACATAGGAACAATCTCTAGTGGTGCTATTACAAGTAGTGCCGCAATTACTGCTACTAATTTTAATGCGGTAAATAATAGTGGCTATGGAACTTTAGAAGTTGGCGGCTCAAGCGGTGCTTTTATTGACCTTAAAAAACCTTCTACTGATGATTATGATGTAAGAATAGTCACGGATGCAGGTACTGGTGGCAGGGTACAAAGTAATGGTGTTTTTGATATTGATGCTGCAGGGGATATTACACTAGACGCAGACGGTGGTGATATAAATCTAAAAGACAATGGTACCTCAATGGCAAGTTTTACTACCAGTAGTGCCACTTTTGCAGGAACTATCTCTAGTGGTGCTATTACTTCTACTGGTAACTCTACATTCTCAGGTGTAATAGGAGTTGGGGGAACAGCAACAAATTCAAATTATGGTGTCTATCTACAAAACAATAAATGGTATGCCACTCAATATTCTTCATCACACGATATTGTAAGAATGAACGCCAACACTACCGGTGGTCTAGATATTTACAATCAAACAGATAGTGGATTTGCCAATGTAAGGGCAGGTTCATATAATATTGGTTCTACAACAGTAATAGATGCCTCAAGAAACCTAACTAATATAGTGGGTTTATCATTAAGCGGAGCTATTCTTGGAACATCTAGTAATTTTGATATAAGGGCAACAGGAAACCTTTTTTACACTTATGGTAATTCTAGTTCTGTTTTCTTTAGAACTAATGATGGGGCTACTAAACTTACTATAGATAATTCAGGAAACGCCACCTTTGCAGGAAGTGTAACTTCTTCATCAGGAGGATTTACAGCGACTATAGGCGGTATTCATGTAGCAGATGGTGTTACTTTTGGACAACCCGATCACTTCTTAGGTGATGAAGGTGGTCAAAATGATTCTGAAACTTTACTTCTTAGAAATGGTGCATCTGCTAGTGGCAATAGTGGTATAAAAATTCTTGCAGGTTATAACGATGGTGGAGACACATCAGGAAAAATACAACTTTATACAAATGGAAGCACATCATCACCAAAACTAGAAATTGATATTGATGGCAATATCAAAATGGGTTCTACACAAATTATAAGCAGTGGTAGAAATTTAACCAATATAGGAACTATTGATAGTGGTGCTGTATCTATAGCAAATAGCACAACCGCCGCAACTTTGCTTACTGTAGGAAGCTCATCACAAACAAATTATGCATTACAAAATTTCCAAACAGATACCTTATCAGGCAATACAGCTTATTTAATTGCATATGGTAGTGGCAATGCTCAAGATGGCAATTTTTCAATGAAAAATACCAATACTGGTGGCAATATATTTTTCCAAGTTGGAACAGCAATACCTTTAACCTTAACAACTACAGGCTCTACCTTTGCAGGAACTATAACCGCCAACCATAGTAAATCTAGCACAGCAAATCCTATTCTTACACTTAAAAATACAAGCACTACTAATGAAGGTCGTTATTTACAATTTAATGACAATGCAGGAGTTAATATAGGGCAAATTGGTCATGTAGATCAAACAGAGTCTAATATATTTATAGCAACTTTTAGCACTGGTCTTAAATTTGAATCCTACATTACTTATAAAGCTATCTTACCTTGTAATGAAAATGGTGCAGATAGTGACAATGCTATTGATTTAGGAAGTTCATCAGTTCGTTTTGATGACATATACGCAACCAATGGCACTATACAAACTTCAGATAGAAATCAAAAACAAGACATACAAGTCTTAACAGATGCAGAGCAAAGAGTAGCCACAGCATGTAAAGGTTTAATAAGAAGATTTAGATGGCAAGATTCAGTAGCAGAAAAAGATGATAATTCTGATTCTGATGAAACAGCTAGATATCATTTTGGAGTCATAGCACAAGACTTACAAGATGCGTTTACAGCAGAAGGATTAGATGCAGGTGACTATGGTATGTTTATATCTAGCACTTGGACTGATGATGATGGTGTAGAACAAACGAGACTTGGTGTAAGATATAACGAATTGCTAAGTTTTATAATAACAACAATATAGGAGAAAAAAATGGCGATAACATTAACTAGAACAGTACAAAGAGTGGAGACGTATCCTTTGGTGAATGCTGAATCAGAAACAGTATCTGAAACTAAACCTACAGTGATGGTGGTTTATAATGATGTATTTGATGACTCTGATGACGCTGATTTACCAGTTACAGCTACTAAAGTGAAACACTTTAATTGTACTGATGATGTCACAGGTGAAGATGCTCTAGTACAAACTATCTGTACTGCAATTTGGGCTTAATATGTGGAACAAAGCAACCGTAAAGGTAGATAAAGATAAATTCTTGGCTTGGGTTAAAGATAATGAAATACAGATGAAGAATGTTATTGAGGTTGGTGACAAGATCAACCTTGATGGCAAACTTAGATCAGTAGAATCACACACAACTAAGAATGGTTTATTATCAATACAATTAAAAGAAGTAAAGAAAAAGAAATCTAAGTAAATGGATGCAATAACTGTTATCCAAGAGGTTGGGTTTCCTATTGCCGCTTCACTTGGTCTTGGTTGGTTTATTTATAAACTTATCATGCGTATTGTTGATGGTATGGAGACTAAACTTGATGTGGTAGATCACAAAGTAGCAGAACAAATATCTGCTATAGAAGATAGACTAGGCACAAAACTTGATTCTCAACATGGTATTTTGGTAGCATTAATTGATAGGGTGCGAAGTTAGACAATGAGATTATAAGGCAAGATACTCTTATTAAGACTATTCTTGGAGTGCCACAACTAATAGATAGCAGTAAAATTGCTAAGGCGGATAGAGATGACCAAAGAAAAGACTAAAAAAAGAGGTAGACCAAGTAAAGCTGAATTAATTAAAAGAAAAGAAGAAGCTGAAAAAGATACTATAATTAAATGGGTATCTATAGTAGGTATAATTCTTATTCTAGGAATATTTATACAAAGTGCTACAGCAGACCAAATAGTACATAAGTTTAAATCTCCATCCTTTAACGGAATTAATACATCAAGTCATTATTTAACTATAGAAAATCAAGAGTTCAATCGTAAACAAGCTATTCGTGCAGAAATAAAAGCTTATAAAGAAGAACTAGCAAGAGATGCAGAGAATACAACCCTTGCAAGGTTTATTAGAAACCTAGAAAGTAGAATCTATGCACAATTATCAAGACAATTAGTAGAAAATTTATTTGGTGAAACGCCAAGTGATTCAGGAACAATAGAATTAGAGGGAAATATAATTGAATATACCAGTGATGGTGAGTTCATAACATTAAAAATAACAGATGCAAATGGAAACGAAACAATTATTACCTTGCCTATTGGTTCTTTTACTTTCTAATTGTTCTTTGCTTGATGTTTATGAAGACACAGAGCAAATTAGAAAACAAATAAATTTCAAAGATAAACACAGTATTTATTCGTTACAATCTAAAGAACTTCTGCAAGTACAACCACCACAAACAAAACCAGTTGTAGCTGTATACCCAACTGCATTCACAGACCAAACAGGACAAAGAAAAAGCAATAGTGAGTTTGCTTTATTTTCTAGTGCTATAACTCAAGCACCAAGTAATTTACTAATAAGAGCATTGAAACACGCAAGTAATGGTGAATTTTTTAGAGTTGTTGAAAGAGTTGGTCTTGATAACCTAACAAAAGAAAGACAAATCATAAGAAGCACAAGAGAAGAACTAAAAAACGAAAATAAGATCATGCCCTTGCTATTTGCAGGTGTATTGCTAGAAGGTGCTGTTGTATCGTATGATAGTAATCTTATTACAGGTGGTGCAGGTGCAAGATATTTAGGAATAGGCACAAGTGTTCAGTATCGTGAAGATACTATCACAGTAAGCCTTAGAATGGTTTCTGTAGCTACTGGTGAGATACTGGTAGAAGTTATGTCTAATAAGACAATACTAAGTTACGGACAGTCACAAGATGTGTTTAAATTCATAGAAATGGGTACTGAGTTAGTTGAAGTGGAATTTGGAGTTTCACGCAACGAGAGTACAACTATTGCTTTAATGAAAGCAATTGAAGGTGCTGTATTAGAACTTATTATTATCGGTTACGATAAAGGATACTGGAAATATGAAGAAAATAAAATTAATGAGCCTGTTTGTGATGTTGAGTGCATTGCTAACATACGCGGATAACGAAATATATGTAGACCAAAGTGGAAATACTGCAAGTATTGATCTTGAACAATTAGGTAGTTCTAACCTTATAGGCGGGACTTCTGCTGTTTCAGGAACAATGACTGCTCTAGACCTTGATGGTATAACTATGACACTTGATATCAATCAAATTGGTTCTAGTAATATATTTAGATCAGATGGCATTGACGGTGATAATTTCACTGGTTTCTTTGAATTTGATGGTGATAGTAATGTTATGGATATTCTTATGAATAGCACTGGTCTAATTAGTGCTGATTATATAAATATGAATATTGATATTACAGGTGGTAGTAATACCTTTGATTTAGAAGTGGCAGAAAATGCTGATTCATCATATCTTGATCTAGATTGGATTATTACAGGAGATTCTAATCAATTTGACTTTGATATTGATTATGCAAATGCTATTAATAATGTGGATGTAAATGGAAGTACAAATACTATTAACTTTACAGGTAGTGGTTACTCAGGAAATACATCATCTGATTCAGGATATTTTTATCTTGATCTTGATGGAAGCAATAATACTTTAAACATCATACAGTCAAGCACATTGGCTAGGGATTGGTTAAAAATTGAAACTTCTACATCTAACTCTAATATTTGTATCACTCAAAATGATGGGGGAACTTCCACAGGTTGCTGATATAGGAGATATATCAGAACTTAACGGGTTCGCACAAATAGTAAGAGATGAGCCATTACAAGCTGCATTAAAGCTTGGTATACAAAGCAATGATGAAGCTATTACAACTAATGGTCGTATGGCTATTACATTTCTTGATGATTCAACTGTAAGGCTTACAGAACATTCTGAACTACTTATAGATGAATATATCTATGACCCTAACCCATCAAAATCTAAAATGGCTCTTACCTTTGGATTAGGCACTGCTAGATTCATAACAGGCAATCTAAATAGAATTGATAAGCAAAATATAAAACTTAAAACCCCAACTGCAAATATTGCCATAAGAGGTACAGATTTCACAGCTACTGTAGATGAGTTAGGACGTAGTTTAATTATATTGTTGCCTGATGCTTATGGACTATCTAGCGGTGAAATAGAGGTTATTACAGCGACTGGTAGCGTACTTTTAAACAAACCTTTTCAAGCAACTACAGTGTCTGTATTTGAGAATGCACCAAGTAAACCTGTAATCTTAGATTTAACATTAGATATTATAGATAATATGTTAATTGTTACACCGCCTGAAGAAGAAATCATAGAAGGTGAGGAAATAGTATTACAGAAAAAAAACATCCTAGATTTTAATGATTTAGATATTGATTACCTTGATGAAGATTTTTTATCTGATGATAGTCTAGAATTTACAGAGTTAGATATTAACTTCTTAGATGTTAACTTCTTAGAAGATTTACTTGATGTTATAGATGCACTTGAAGTTGCTAAAGAAGCAGACCTTCTAGCAGATGCAACGCAAACAAATATAAGAGGTACAAAATTAGGTCAAGACCTTGAAACGCAAATAACAACCTTTTACACAGGTGAAAAGCTTACTTTACTTAGAAGTGTAAATAATACAGCTAGAATTGATATAGATAGTGATGCAAGTTATACAGTTATCTTTATTCAAGATGGCGTATCTAATGTAGTCACTATTAATGGTGGTGAAGGCAGTACAATTAAAATTACACAAGACAACTAATGAAAAAAATTATAATACCAATATTATTACTATTATCACTGCCGCTTATATTTCAAAGTACACCAACTGAAATAATAAAACTTAGAACATTTGATACTTTGGTTAAACCGCAAGAACCATCAGGAAATTTTGTAATTTTAAATATTACAGAAGAAGATATACAAAACGAAGGTGGATATCCTTTACCAAGAAGACGATTAGCAGAAATACAAGTAGAACTTATAAATCGTGGTGCTATTGGTGTTGGTTGGGTTATGTCCTTTCCCCAAGCAGATAGAATGGGTGGAGATAAGGTCTTTGCAACTACATTAGGCTATGCACCTTCTGTTATAGCTATGTTTGAAGATGGTAAAAATAATTACCCTAAATCTACAGGAACGGTTGTCAAAGGTAATAATGTTAATGGTATAGTAAGTATGGGAGTCAAGGAAAACCTGAACACCTTATCAAATACTACATTGCAAGGTTTAGCCATTGCTCCCACTGAAATTGATCTTCTTGTAAGAAGAATCCCACTGCTTGTAAGTACACCTGAAAACGAATGGATACCTTCATTTGGAACACAAATTTATAAAGCATTGTTTGATGTAAAAACTTACATTATAAAAACTAATGATAATGGTATAGAAGAAATATCAATAAGAGGAATACCGCCTGTTAAAACAGATAGTCTTGGTCGTAAGTGGATAAGTTGGGTAGATACACCGCAAACAGATTTACAAGAAATGAATGTAGAGGGTAAGTTTGTATTTATAGGTGTTACAGCTAACGGTGTTATGCCACAAGTAGCTACTCCTGTTGGTTTGCTAGAGCCACATAAGATTCAAACAGCTTTAGCAGAATCAATCTTAATACAAGATAGCCCTTATATACCTGATTGGGCTATAGCTTTAGAAATACTTATATTTTTAGTATCAGTAAGCATCATATGGATTGTATTAAACGCTTTTGGTATTACTTGGGGTTTAGTATTAGCTTTGATTATTATGTTGTCCACAGCTTATACAGGATATGCACTTATACACAGAGGAATCTTAATTGATGTTACTTGGTCGCTAATTTCACAATTTATAACTGGAGCAACAGCATTTTACTTACGATTTAGAGAGCAATGGCAACTAAGAGAGCAAATTAAAAAACAGTTTGAACATTATTTAGACCCTAGACAGGTAAAAAAATTGCAAGACAATCCTAATTTACTAAAACTTGGTGGTGAAAGACGTTATGCAACATTTTTATTTACAGATGTTCGTGGTTTCACTGCTTTATCAGAATCATTAGAGCCTAAACAAGTAACATACATTATGAATGAAGCACTTACTGCACAACAAAAAGCAGTTCAAGCACATGGCGGAATGGTAGATAAATATATTGGAGATGCAATGATGGCTATTTTTAATGCACCTTTAGATTTAGAAAATCATGAAGAAAAAGCTCTTTTGTGCGCTATAGATATACAAAAAAATATGCATGAACTAAATTATGTTCTTGCTGATCAAGGAATAAGTCCAGTTGCTATAGGAATAGGAATAAATACTGGGTATGCAGTTATAGGCAACATGGGTAGTCAAAATAGATTTGATTATACTGCTATAGGTGATGCTGTTAATGTTGCAGCAAGACTTGAATCAGGTACAAAAAATGCAGGTGTTGATTTGTTAATTGGTCAAAGTACAGAAAATGCGATAGAATTTGATCTAATACCTTTAGACCCAATAGAAGCTAAAGGAAAGAGTAATAAGTTACAGGTGTATACATGGGATTCAAACTATCATTAATACTTGGTGGACTGTTAATAGCAACAGCATCAAGTAGTATTTGGTATATTGATAGACTCCAAGATCAAATATCAGTTTTAAAAGGCAATCAAATAGCCTTAGAAAGCTCTATCAAAGAACAAAACGATTCTATAAAGCAACATATAGCTAAACAAAAACAAACACAAGAACAAGTTAATGTTTTAACTGCAAAGAACCAAGAAGCACAAAGAGAAGTAAATAAACTAAAAAACACTTTTGCAAAACATGATCTTGATAACTTAGCTTTAGCCAAACCAAAGCTAATAGAAAAAATAGTCAATAAAGGAACTAAACAGGTCAAACAAGACCTTATAGATTTAACTAATCCTAATCAATTTGATAATGAAAAATCTACTAATAGTTAGTTTTACCCTTTTCTACTTCACAGCGTGTTCTATGATACCAACACAAACTAAGCCTGTGGAAGTAATAACAGTTGCAGAGCCATCCCCTATGTATCACCCGCCACTCCCAATAGAACTTAATATGGCGGATATTGACTGGGAAATTCTAACCCCTCGTATAATGGAAGAGTACCTTTCAGATTTAGAAACAGGCTCTGCACCTGAAACAGCATATTATTCTTTAACCTCTAAAGATTATGAAAACCTATCTATGAATATGGCAGAGATCAAACGCTATATTAAAGAAACATTACACATTATTGAATTCTATAGAGAATATGACAAAAAAGATGAGCCTAAAGAAAAGGTGTCAGAAAGCAAATAATTTGCTACTATTTAGATTCATTCATTATATAGGAGATTAATATGTTAGGAATGATAGGAGAATGGCTAGGAATTATCACTGGTGTTGTTTGTGGTGCAAGTATTATTTGCTCACTTACTCCAACACCAAAGGATGATAAATTGATTGGCAAGTTATATAAGATACTTGAAATAGCCGCAATCAATATTGGGAAGGCTAAGCAATAAGCTATGTCTGAATTAGTCACACCATTTGTATACAACGCTATACTAGAGAGGGTAATAGATGGAGACACCATAGATGTGACTTTAGATTTAGGCTTTGACGTAAAGCTACATAAACAAAGATGCAGATTAGCAGGTATTGATACCCCTGAATCACGAACAAGAAATTTAGAAGAAAAAGCACTAGGACTTAAAGCTAAAGAAAGACTTAAAGAACTATGTGCTGAAAAATTAGTAATTCAATCACATGGTAAAGGAAAATATGGACGGATTCTCGCAACACCTTTTACAGAAGGTAAAAAAGATATTTGCCAAACCCTCGTACAAGAAGGACACGCAGTTGAATACTGGGGTGGTAAAAAAACAGCTAAAGTTAGAAAAGACGGAACATGGGGAGAATAATATGAAAATATCACAAGAAGGAATAGCACTTATAAAGAAGTTTGAAGGATGTGAACTAAAATCATACAAATGTGCCGCAGATGTTTGGACTATAGGATATGGACATACAAAATTTGTAGAAGAACACCAAGAGATTACACAAGAAGAAGCAGATTCTATATTATTAACTGATTTAGAAGTTTATGAAGACGCAGTAAAAAAAGCTGTTACAGTTCCATTACATCAGCATCAATTTGATTCATTAGTTTCATGGACATTTAATTTAGGTGGTGCAAATTTAAATGCATCCACTATGCTTAAAGTTTTAAACAAAGGTGCATATGAAGATGTACCTGCACAAATTAAAAGATGGAATAAAGCAGGTGGTAAAGTGTTACAAGGATTAATAAGAAGAAGGGAAGCAGAAGCATTATTATTTGCAGGATTAGATTGGAGTAATGTCTGATCAATGGCATGGGGGTAAAGGCTCTCGTAGAAAAAAAGGTAATGATAAGGCTTATTTAACTAACTGGGAAAAGATATTTGGTAAGAAAAAAATTAATATCAATGATCTTAAAAAAATAGTAGATACTGAAAATAAAAATGGCTCTAAGTAAAACACAAACAAAAAGACTAGGTGGAATATTAGCAATAATGTTTGGAGATGATATACCTAGTGAAAATCTAACTGCTTTAATTGGTGAAGGTTTTATAAAAGTAGAAGGTCAAAATTATAAACTTACAGAAAAAGGTTTAGATGAAAAGAATCGTTTATGTACTTTATGTGGTTTGAATATTAAATATAGTTCTGAAAAGTCCAATTAGTGTATATCACCATCATTTAAAGGATTTTTTGTTTTTTCATAATTCATCACAATATCAGTAAATATTTCTATAGTTTCATCTTTGCTTAAATTACTTAATAAAAAATCTACTCTATTTTTATCACGATGACTTAATTCTTTATTCTTATCAAAAAACCTTATTGATCTTTTTAAAAATTCTATATCTGCTCCACTTAAAAATTTTAACATTATTTTTCCTAATTAATAAAAACCTTTGATTCTAGTTGTTTGTATCCCCACATCTTTTTAAACGTGTGTTCAGCTTCATCAAAAGGCATTTTTTCTTCTTTAAACATTTCTCTTTCAATAGTATTAGCATGATACCATCTATTAAAATTTACCCCATAAGGTGCTTCATCATCATAGTTAAATTCATTCATCTTTATCCCCCTTTTTAAATTCTTCAATATCTTCTTTAGTTATAGTATCAATAATTAAATGTTTTTCCATCCATTCTTTATTAATACCATCCTTTTCAAGTTTATCTTTAAGTAATTTTTCAAAGTCTTTCATTTTTATTTTCCTCTATCATATTGTTATGCATGTTTAACCAATCAATATCTTCTTTTTTATTTAAACTAATTAACCAATTTGCAAAAGGTCTATAAAGTTTATCTATTGTTTTATCTAATTTTTTAAAAAACTTTTTCATTAAATTAATCCTTGTCTATAATTATTTTCTTCTTGTTGCTCTAAATGTTGTATATATAACTCTAAAACCACCTCAGGAGTCTGTCCTAAGCTTATATTATATAATTCATGCCTTACTATTAAATCAATTAATTTACTCTTAGAGGTCTTATACTCCCATAAATCAAGTTCACCTAATGTATCATTTAATTCTTGTATTTCTTCTTTAGTGCTAAACATTATCAACTCCTATGTAATTTATACTTTGTTTTACTTTATGCCCTTGTGTAATAAGTTTTTGTTTTTTTGTTTCTGCTTGTTGTTTGTTTGGTGTAGTCATGTGCTTCCACCAAAAACCCTCTGATTCTAAATAAACCCATACTTCATATTTCATTATTTATCCTCCAAACTTATTAAATTGTTTAACACATAATTGTTAGTAAGAGTTTCAATATCTTTATGCGTATATGTTGTTTGTTTAAGTAAATCAGTTTTAAAAAATTCATTACTATTATTTCTTGCAAATATTAATGCTAAATCAATAAGACCTTTAGCATTAATTTTATCTATATTTTTTTTTATCATTTTATTCTCCTTTTTCAAAAGTTTTTATTATTTGTGATTTGTTATATTTTTTTAATTTATTTGTTTCTTCATCAACTATTATTGCTTTACCTTTTTTGTCATAACCAATAAAAGTTCCAAATATGGTTGTATTTTTTATCTTAACTCTCATAGTTTTATAAATTCCATTTGTGGTTCTTCTGAATATCCTTCTTCTAAAAATTCTAAATTTTTAATTTGTGATATTTGTAAAGGACATGAAACAGTATCACCATAATCATTATGACTTGCTACAAGACATCTACCTGCAAAAGAATTTCCACCCCATGCAAACCATCTATTTTTACTATTTAGGCGACCTTCATCATCCATTATTAAATCAATGTTTTCGCCAAGATTCATAATATCTATAACTCTACATTGTAGAACTTCGTATATAGATTTTAAGCTACCATCAATATCAACTCTGCTAATACTTTCATCATATGGATCAATTAATATTAAATCTAATTTTTTCATTTTATTTCCTTATATAAAAAAGGCATCAATTAAGATGCCTTGTTAGTTTCAATTCTTGCTAGAATTTGTTTAGCGTCAAATACTGAAAAGTATTTTGGTTTTTTAACCATTTTTCCAGTTTCTTTATCTTCATATTCTTTAACAAACATTAAAGTTGCACATTTTTTTAAACCTTTTAAAGTTTTTCCACTAACTCCATCTAATTTAAGTGCTTGTTTAAAAGTAAGGAATGAATCTCCTTCTTCATATCCACTAGCCATTAATATTTCTATATTTTGACCTGTGTATTCTTTTTTAGTTAAGTAGTTTATCATTTTATTTTCTCCTGTCCTTTTGGACTTTATCAATTTAACTAATATATTATACGACTAATTTATTCCTAATCGGGATAATATTTTAAAATGGTAAATTTGAATTATCATCAATATATGGATCTTTTTCCTCGTATAATTGCTTAGCATATTTAACTGCCGCATCTTTTCTGTATCCATATTTTTTTAAGAATTTATGTTCATCACCGTATTTAGTATGAAGTAAAGAATGATGATATCTACATAAAGGTATGCATTCAGAATCGTGTGCTTTTAAACCAAATCCTCTCATACCACTTTCAGGTTTTAAAAGATGGTGTGCTTCTGTGTTCCCACTACAAGCATAGAACCCTGCCCGTTGTATAAAACAAGGCAAGGTTCTCACATAAGCAAGATGTTTTTTATCTATTATTCTTTTTGCCATTTAAAATGGTGCATCGTTATCATCATAGTTATTTGGAAATGGTTTTTCATCCTTTGGTTTTAATTGTACTCCAGTCCATTCTTCACCATTGTCTCTAACATTTCTCCAACCACCAAAAGTAAATTTGGTATTATTAAAAGTTATTGCACCACCAATATCAGGACTTTTTTCACTTTTTTTATCTTCAGGATTATTAATATATAAAATTCCTGCACTTATAGCTAATTCATATTTTTTTTCGCCATTATTATTTGTATATTCTAAAATTGATGAATATCTTTCTTGTCCATCTATTTTAATTTTTCCTTTTCTAATAACTTTACAATTATTTTCATGCCAAAGACTACCTTGTCCTTCTTTCATTTCATATTTATCATTCATTTTATTTCTCATTTTATATTTAATTTATATTCATAGCCTTTGCTATTAAACATTCTTTTTTTTTCAACTATTTCACCATATAAGGGTAAATCATATTTTACCCTTTGTGGTTCTTTCCTAAGATCACGTATTGCGGCACTAATTGATGGCTCTCCAAAAAAATTACCAGTTTTATCTTTTATTTTTTGTTGTAGTTTCCAAAAAGTCCACCATTTACCATCTCTCATACATAAATAAACACAATCATCTAAAGTTAATTTACGCTTTTTCATATGCTTTAATTAATTTTTCAAAAGCTGTTGCTTCTTTACTTGAAGGATTTGTATCATTAAATGCTTTTTTAATTCTTTCTTCATTTTGAAGATAAGTTTTTTGATGTAAAACATTACTTGGGTCTTTTAATACTTCTCTTAATTTATTTAAATAATCAGAAACATTATCAGTATGAGCAATTTTTTCAGCTTTATTATTTAAAACAACAAATCCTGAATTTAAATCAGGTGCTGATTGTTTGCTATTTATTGCATTATCTACTTCAAAAGCTGATGCATATTCTCCACCACCAAGACCACAATTAGCCAAAGCTCGTCCTATTGCTGATGTAGTACAATTTTCTAATGCACTAGTTTTATTAACGGGACCCTGATTTCTAAATTCTTCTGCAAAATCATTTCCAATATCTCTCCAAATACCATCTTGATAAATAGAAACAGTTGCTTTAACAACAACTCTTTCTAAATCATTAATAACAATTTCAGTAGTTATATTGGCATTAGTTCCAAAAGCATTTCTAAACGCCTGTAAGCGTGTATCTACAGTTGTATAATACTTACCTCTTATATTTACCTTATCTTCATTAGGCAAATTTGCTATTTCATTTATTACTTCATTTAATTTCATATCATCTCCATATGGTTTTAGCTAATTTAATTTCATCTTTACCCCATAACCAAGAGTCATAGTTAGGATAAAATAAACTTGCTATTTCGTTTTTATCATTTGAATAAGAAAGTAGATTCATAATTGCATAAGCTACATTTCTTACAGTGTTAATATGCTCATCAATATTTTCAACTTGCATACTTATCATTTCTGCTTTTTTAGAAGTTACATATACATAATCAACTATAGCATCACAATTTTCAGCTACAGCATATATAGATAACTGTCTATTAACAGTATCAGGTATAGCACTAGGTAAACGACTAACTGTCTTTATATCTCTTACTAATCCTTCATATTGCAAATCAATATATCCCAAAATATCAATTGGAATATTATCTATTTGCAATCTTATTTCCTTTTGATAGGAAATTGGTTTACCGATATTTTGATAATACGGAATCGCAGTATTTAAATATCTAGGTATTAAATCTCTTTCTTTTTCTAATTTTATTGTATTAACTTCATAATCTTTGGCTGTATATTCATATAATCCATCAAATCTAGAAATGGCGTTTTTAATTATTTTTTTTGTTGTTTTTTTTGTTGTTAATGCATCACCTATTCCCTCATCAACTACTGTACCTCTCCACATAGCTGGATTACTAGAGCTTTTATGCTTAAATAAATAACGTAATATAAACATACAAGGGTCTTGTATATATGTATTTATTGATGATGCTGATAAATGTTCTATATCATGATTATCAAATGGATTATTACTACTCATTTTATTTCCTCAATTTTATTATTAATTTATAACTTCTCATTACAAACTATATGAATTATAATTCATAAATGGAATATTTAATAGTATTAAATGAAATTACAAAAATATTTAAAAAAACATAATTTTACACAACAGTCATTTATAGATTTAATAGAAATGGCTAAAGATGTAAAAATACCTCAATCTACATTAGCTAAGTGGATTCTTGATATAAGAATACCAAGAAAAGAAGAAATGTTAATTTTATATGAAATAACAGAAGGCGAAGTTCAACCTAATGATTTTTACGGAATAAAACCAGTTAATTATGTACAAGATAGATAAAGATATACCATTGCCAAAAACAAGAAGTAAATACGATTCATTATTAAAAATGGAAATTGGAGATAGTATTTTATTTGATAATAAAAAAGATTTTTTAGGTGCATTTAGTTTTTTGAGACGTCATTTTTTTATTAAATCACAAACATTAAATAATGATGATAATTTTGAAGGTAGAATTTGGAGAATAGAAAATGAAGATAATTAATATACCAATTAATGATTTAAAAGAATACGAAAATAATTCAAGAACTCATAGCGAAGAACAAATAACACAAATAGTTAATTCAATTAAAGAATTTGGTTTTACAAATCCAATATTAATTGATAATAAAAATTTAATTATTGCAGGTCATGGAAGATTATTAGCGGCTAAAAAATTAGATTTAAAAGAAGTTCCAACAATTGTATTAAATAATTTATCAGAGGAACAAAAAAAAGCATATATTATTGCTGATAATCAACTTGCTATGAATGCAGGTTGGGATTTTGAAATGTTAAAAAATGAAATTATGACTATAGCTGATGATATAGATCTAAATTTATTAGGATTTAATGAACAAGAATTAGCAAATATTATTGATGGATTAGAATTGATTGAACCTGAATTACAAGAACAAGAATATAAAGAAGTATTTAATGTAATTATTAATTGTGAAGATGAAAATCACCAAGAAAAAACATATAACGAATTACAAGAAAAGGGGTATGAATGCCAAGTTCAAAGTTTGTAGTACAAAATAAAATTCCAAGTAGTTTTAGAGTTGAAAAAGTTAAAGGTATTTTTGATTATGATGCAGGAATTGTTAAAAAAGAATTTGATGTAAATATACCTATTGAAGATATAAATTGGAATGTAGGTTTAATTGTTGGTTCTAGTGGTTCAGGTAAAACGACTATAGCTAAAAATGTATTTAAGGATTTTAAATTATTTAATGGTTTTAAATGGTCAGATAAAACAATTATTGACGATTTTTCTAATGATTTAAGTCCAAAAGAAATTACAGAAGCATTATCAAAAGTCGGATTTGCATCACCACCTGATTGGTTAAAACCTTTTAATATATTATCAAATGGTTAAAAAATGAGAGCAGAATTGGCTAGATTAATATTAGAAAGTAATAAACCTGTTATATATGATGAATTTACATCTGTTGTTGATAGACAAGTAGCACAAATAGGAAGCTCAGCTATACAAAAATTTATTAGAAAAGAAAATAAACAATTTATAGCTGTATCATGCCATTTTGATATTGAAGAATGGTTAGAGCCTGATTGGGTATACGATGCAAATAAAAAAGAATTTTATAGGGGGTTACATCGGCGACCAAAAATTAAAGTCAATATCAGAAAAGCAGAGCAACAAGAATGGGAATTATTTAAAGAGTTTCATTATTTAAGTGCTAAACATAATGTATCTTCTCATAAATATATTGCAGAAATAGGAAATGAACCTGTTGCTTGGTGTTCTATTTTGCATTTTCCACATCCAAAAGTATCTAATTTTAAAAGAATACATAGAATTGTTGTTAAACCCGATTATCAAGGCATAGGATTAGGTGGTAGATTTATGTCTGTGTTAGCAAAAGATTATGTTAATAATGGTTTTAGAATGCGATTAGTAACAAGTTCTCCATCATTTATACATGGTTTAACTGCAAGTAAAAATTGGATAATGACAAGAAAACCTTCAAGAACTAATAAAGAAAGAGGCAAAACTATTGGTATTAGAAAAGATATAGCTAAAATGAACAAATCTATATCTTCTGATAGATTAACAGCTTCATTTGAATTTATTGGTTAATCATTCCAATCTTCCCATTCATCAATTTCTGTATATGGTTCATATTTTTTATTTTTTAAATTATATGAAAATTTAGCACTACCTATTTTTCCATATAAATCTTGTTCTCTAATTTTCCTTGTTATTACCTCTGTTGTATTTTCATCAAAATCTCTATGAACAGTTAAAACAGCATCTGCTTGATTACGCCAATGAGCCGCGCCACTTATATCATATGCAGTTGGTGGCATATATGAACCTTCATTTGTTTTAGGTAATTTAGTTGGATGAGCAACAACCCAACAAACTATTTCATATATTCTAGTAAATCTTTTACATAAGGATATAAAATCTCTTATATGTTCATCTTCTCTTTGATTTCCAGATCTAATAGCTGAAACTTCATTAAATGGGTCAATAATTAAACCTTTAATACCATGCTTATATACTGCGCTTTTAGCTATATCTAAAATTAAATTTATTGAAGGAATGCTATCTTTTGTTTCTATAAAATAAAAATGATTATGAATAAAATGTAAACCTTTAATTAGTTCTGCTTTTGTCATTCTGTCATTAAAACCTTCATCAAAATTTTTACCTATATACATTTGGACTAATCGTCTTATATGCATTGAAGTAGAATGTTCAGGAGAAAATATAGCAAATTTCCAATCATTATCTTCTGCTAATTTAATTAATATTTGATCTAAAAATAAACTTTTACCATGATTTGGTATACCTGTTATTACATGAAATGTACTTGTCATTATTTTATATATATCATCTAATCCTTTTAAACCTATAGTAGTTGGTCTTTCATATTTACCATCATATAAATCATTTACTTGTTGATAATAATCACCTGCTGTATATAAACCATTAATAGGATATGGAATAGCATTATTAATAATTTGTTTTAATTTTAATGCACCATATTTTAATAAAACTTCATTAGCATCTTTACAGTTATCGGGTATTTCTACATACCAACATAAATCTTTACCGAATCTATGTAATAGTTCCTTATGTAAAGCTTTTCCTGCTTCATCATTATCAGTAAATAGGATTATTTTTTTAGCAATTAATTTACAATTTTCTAATGCTTTATATCTTGCATCATTTTTTTCACCTTTAAATTCTTTTGGTGCGCCATTTGGTAAAGTTGTTGCATTATTAAATCCACTTTCAGCTAAAGCTAATACATCCATTTCACCTTCTGTAAATATAATTGTTTCCGCATTACATATACGATCATAGTTATATAAAATTGATTTAGCATTGGCGGATTGTCTAAATTTTTTATCAGCTGTTCTATATTTAATATTTGTTAATTGACCATTTTCATCAAAATATTGAAAACCAAACCAATAATTTTCTTGAAATATTTTATAATTATTAACTATATCCTTTGTAATGCCTCTAGATTTAAAATAGGTATACATACTATTAGAATTATTTAAATCAATTTGTGGTGGCTCAGGTGCAATGTAAGAAGGTTTATTATATGGTCTATATATATGTCCTGTAGTTTTACCACCAGTCCAATCACAATGATGGCATTTCCAAACAATTCCATCTTCATTAATTGTTACTGATAATGGATTATCTCTTGGATTATGTGGTGGTTGACATTTTGGACATTTAACTTTTTGTGTACCAATTTGCTGATGTTTTAAAACTAAATCATTTTCTCTAATAGCTTGTTCTATTGTCATTATATTACTCCTGTAATTTTTATTAATACTACGATTATTTTTATTTATTCAAAACTATCCTGCTAAATTACTTATTTTTTTAATTTGTTTAGGTTGAATAATATTTCCATATTTATCAGTTTCAAAATAATCAACCCATCTTTCTTGATTTAACCACGTAGTAGGATGTGGTATATATTTAATATCATTTTCTATATTTTCTTTAGCAAAACATTTGGCACCAAATATAATTTTTTTATAATTTTTTTCGTCATATTTATAAAATATTTTTAATGCAGATTTTTTACCAATCTTTCTTGGATATATTTTCCAAAATTCTTCAAAGATATCTAAATTAACATTTATAGTTTTTGTATTATCTTTAGTATTATTAGTCTCTGACGAACCTAGACTAGGTACTTTTATGGGGGTAGGGTCTTTTAAGAACCCACCCAACATTAAATGATATTTATTAGATGTATAACTACCATTTTCTAATATTCTATGTTCTATTTTTAACAAACCCAATTCTTCAAATTCTTTTATAGCTTTTTGGATCCCTTTTACAGTTTTTAATCCAATAATTTTAGCTATATGTTTATATGATGGATAACAAGTTCCTTTTTCATCGGCATAATTTGCTAATAAAACTAATATTAATTTTTTTGTTGGTGTTAATCCTTCTATTTTTAAAGCTTGGTTTAAACATTCTATTGACATAATTACTCCTTATAAAAACTAGTTTGATTTGTTTAACGACAGCTTGAAATACTAGTAAAGTCTGTTTGTATTTTTGAGTTTTATTATTTTAAGACTTAAAACTCCCTCGTAAATGAGGAAAAATATGTCTATTACTTATATAAATTTTCTAATTCTTTATACATATTCTTAGTAATTTTTTCTAAGACAATATCACCTAAAGTTACACATGGATTTTTTGTGCCATAATCATTACTATCTATATAAAATATGTTTAGCTTTTGATTTAAATTACAATATGTAGTCCATTTATTTCCTACATAATCAGCCATAAAATCAACATTATTTTTTTTATTAATTGCATACATACTTCCTGACATCCATTCACCTTTAGATGCCATTTTTTTATTAAAACAAATGTTTGAAAAGAAATTTGTTAAATATTTTATTTCAGTTTTATTTAAAGGCTTTACATTTTCATTATGTAAATTTAAAACTATAGTTCCAATACATAAACTAATATATTTTTTTCTAATATTAGAATAAATATCAAATTTACTAATTTCTTTTTCCATTATTTAACCTCCTTTTCAAATAATTCATAAGGTAAGTTAATTAGACTTGCCTCTGCTTTAGTCATATCAGAATAAGTCATACAATATTTAGATCTTGCACTTTGTGGCAATTCTTCTAAGTATTTTAATCTAGCTTCTGCTAATAAAAGAGTTATCTCATTTAGAGTTTGTAATGTTTGGTTTTTTTCTTGGTTTGTCATTTTATTTTTCCTTGCTAATTAAAGCGTTTTATCATTGTTATTATCATATTATACGACTGTTTTATTCCTAATCGGGATAATAATTTTATACTAATTTATTCTTCCTCCCATTGATAATCTTCGTGTAAATGTAGTTTTTGTTCAATTGCTTCAAGTAGACATTCTTCAACTTCTTTCCATGTCCAACATTCAGGCATATATTCTTTTTCATTAATGTTTACATATTTGAATTCTATATGGTCATATTCTGCTACATCATAATAATCACCCCATTGTTCTAAAAGTTTTTGCACCCTTTGTTTAGGTGAAGTTCTTTTCTTAATATATTTTTTAGGTTCAGGTATAGGAGTAGTACATACAGATTGAAATGGTTTGTGTCTTTTACTTAATCTTTTCTTACAGGCGGTTCTTTCAAAATCATTAAACTCAACATTGGCTTGATTCATACTTGCAACCAAATCTTTAAAGGATGGCTGATCAGGATGTAAGTAATGTAAAAGCATACAGTACTCTGAAACAAATTCACGACCATGTCCATCATAACTGAGATGATGAGCATATTCATGTAATAAAACTCCATAAGATCTACCCCATTTATTTCTTATAACAATCTCATAGCGATTGGCAAAACATTTACCATTACCATCTTTAAATCTAAGGGTTATTTTACGTTTAAAAATTTTGTTTAATTTTTTAATTACTTTATGACATTGATCTTGAGTAAGATAACTTTTCTTAACCATCCATGACTGAGAATCTTCCCAGTCATAGACTTTTTGTCTTTGTTTGTCTCTCATTATGAATTTTCTACTTGTTTTGTTCTTAATTCAACAAGCTTATTAATGAATACTTTTTCACCACCAATAGGACTAGGAACATATTCAATACCAAATTCATTTGTTATTGCAAAAATAACATTCCAAATATCTTTTTCGGCTAATAATAGAACATTATTAAATATATGGTGTTTATAATTTTTTGTTTCTTTAGTTATTATCATTTTATTTTTCCTTGCTAATTAAAGCATTTTCTCAATTTAACAAGTATATTATACGACTAATTTATTCCTAATCGGGATAATTTATATTGTGTATTTAAAATTTATTTGTTTTATAAGCTTTTTTGGAATATTATTTGATAATAAATGGAAAAAAATGACTAAAAAAACAACACCAAAAAAATTAACTGATAATTTAAGATTAAAAATTAGAAATGATTTTGTTCATGGTATTGATAAAGATGGTCAAAAAATATATCCAACATTAGATGAATTAATTAAAAAGTATAATGTTGCACAAAGTACTATTTATAGAACAGCTAAATCCGATAATTGGAAAATTCAAAAAGAACAATTTCAAGTTGATTATCAAAAAAAATTAGATAAACAAAGACAAAAAAATAATATAAGTAAATCAATACAATTAGATGATCAATCTTTAACTTTAGCTAATGCATTATTTGCAACAGTTGGACAAACAATTCAAATTAATAATCAAAACATGAAAAAGGGTAAAAAAGGTTTAATACCCACTCAAATAAATGCACTTGCTAATGCTTTGGCAACTGCTCAACGAACTGCTAAATTAGCACTTGGAGAAGCAACTCATAATATAGATGCAACAGTCAATGAAAACAACGACTCATTCAGAAGAGCTATGGAACTGCTTGACGAAGTTGAAAAAAGCAGAATCGCAAGCATTCAAGCTACGCACTAGTTGGTTAGAAACAGCTAGAGATAAACAATTACAACCTCATATTGATCATTATATATGGTTAATATTAGCAGGTCGTGGTTGGGGTAAAACAAGAACTGGTGCTCAAGATATAGCTTTATATGCATTAAGAAATCCAAATACTAATTGTGCCGTTGTTGCACCCACAGCTGGTGATTTAAGAAGAGTTTGTTTTGGAGGTAATTCAGGTTTATTATCAATAGTACCTAAAGAATGTTATTTAGAATCACCTGATCAAAAAGGATTTAGTTCATCTTTAAATGAAATGAGATTATTTAATGGTTCCAAAATTACAGGATATGCGGCATCTGAACCTGATAGATTAAGGGGACCTCAATTTCATAGAGCATGGTGTGATGAATTGGCGGCATGGAGATATCCTGAAGCATTTGATCAATTAATGTTTGGTTTAAGACTTGGAGATAATCCTCAATGTGTAATAACAACAACACCAAAACCTAATAAAATTATTAAAAATCTTATTGCTAGAGATGATGTTATAACAACAAGTGGTAATACATTTGAAAATGAAGCTAATTTAGCTGACAGTGCCTTAACAATGCTAAAGGACAAATATGAAGGCACTAATCTAGGAAGACAAGAATTATATGCTGAAATAATAGAATCATTTGAGGGTGCTTTATGGAATGCTAATTTAATTGACAAATCAAGAATATTTGAAAAAAAAGAACTTTCACAAATTATTGTTGCTGTTGACCCTGCTGTTACAGCTAATGCAAATTCAGACGAAACGGGTATAGTAGTAGTAGGTAAAGATTATAATAATCATTATTATGTTTTAGAGGACTTATCAGGAAGACATCCACCTGAAAAATGGGGTAGAATAGCTGTTAATGCTTTCTATGAATGGGAGGCTGATAGGATAGTAGCTGAAGTTAATAACGGTGGAGATTTGGTAGAAAGACTTATACGGAACATAGATAATCAAATATCTTATAGAAGTGTTAGGGCGACTAGGGGTAAAATACTAAGAGCAGAACCAATCTCAGCTTTATATGAACAAGAGAGAGTTCACCATGTTGGTGTATTCTCGGAGTTAGAATCGCAAATGTGCAGTTATACAGGAGATACAAATAGTTCACCTGATAGATTAGATGCTTTAGTATGGGGATTAACCGAACTTAGCAAGTCTAAAGGACAAGTAAACTGGAGAATAAGCTAATGGCACAACAAACATTTTTTCAACGACTTTTTAATATTCAACAATAAGAAGTCAAACAATCTAATATGATGGGTTATTTTGGGGTTGGTACTGATCAACCTAAAAATTACAAATATGAAGATTTAGCTAAAGAGGGATATTTAAAAAACGCAATTGTATATCGTTGTGTTAATGAAATATCTAAAGGTGCAAGTGCTGTACCCTTCGTAATTAAAGCAGGAGATCAGATAATTGAACAACACCCACTCATTGACCTTCTTAACAGACCTAACCCTTTACAGTCCTACTCAGAGTTTTTTAATAGTTTATTTGGTTATGTTCTTCTTAGTGGTAATGCATACATACTTAAAGTAGGTGGGCTTACAGGTACGCCTAAAGAACTACATCAATTAAGACCTGATCGTATTAATATTAAAGGTAGTGGTAACGCTATACCTGATAAATACGAATATGTTATCAATGGAAAAATACAAAAAGTATATGAAGTTGATCAAGACAATGGTTTTAGTGAAGTTAAGCACGTCAAATTATGGAATCCATTAGATGATTATTATGGTTTAAGTCCTATGAGTGCTGCCGCTATTGAGATAGACCAGTTTAATATGGCTAGTAAGCACAATGTAAACTTACTTAATAATGGTGCAAGACCAAGTGGTGCTGTTATCTTTAAACCTAAGGATGATGCAGGTTTTGCTGTAAATCTAACTGAATCACAAAGACAACAATTATTAACAGACCTTAATAATAGATTTAGTGGAACAGCTAATGCAGGTAGACCTATGTTACTTGAAGGAGACTTTGACTGGAAAGAAATGGGTTTAAGTCCTAAAGACATGGATTTCCATGCATTAAAGAACATGGCTACTACAGATATAGCTTTATGTTTTGGTGTTCCTAGTCAATTAGTAGGTGTTCCTGATGCTCAGACATATGCTAATGTAGCAGAAGCAAGACTTGCTTTATACGAAGAAACTATTATTCCACATCTAAGAAAGATAGCTTCAGATCTTAACGAGTGGTTAGTACCTCTATTTGACGATAGACTTACCCTTGAATTTGATATAGATTCTATACCTGCACTTGCAGAAAGAAAAAAGAAGACTTACGAGAATGTTACTAGTGCTGTTCGTGAAGGTATTATGACTCGTAATGAAGCAAGGCAAATTATAGGTCTTGACCCTTTAGATGGTGCTGATGATCTTTATATTTCAGCTAATCTATTCCCACTTTCAGATAGTGATGTTCCTAAACCCGAGAATCCCGTAAACGAAGAAGATTTAGAAGATTATGATGATGATGATGAGGTTGATAAAGAGATAGACTTTCTTTTACAAGAAGAAAAAGCATTAGCAGATATAAATACAGTTCCTACCAGTGAAATGGCAGAAGAAGCTAAGAGAGGGCTTGAACTTAGAAAAAAGTTTAAAAGGGGTGGCACTTTAGTAGGTGTTGCTCGTGCAAATCAACTAGTAGCTAAAGAAAGACTATCTATATCTACTGTTAAAAGAATGTATAGCTTTTTTAAAAGGCATGAAGTAGATAAACAAGCAGAAGGTTTTAGACAAGGTGAAGAGGGATATCCAAGTGCAGGAAAGATTGCATGGTTGCTTTGGGGTGGGGATTCAGGCTTTGCTTGGGCTAAAAGGAAGCGTCAACAAATAATTACAGAAGAAGATAAAGAAATAGCACTTCAAGAGCATGTAGAGTGTAAAGAAGATGAAAAGGCTTTATCAGGTAAGGTAAAAGAAGCCTTAGAAGGTAAAGTTACAGATCATAATGAAAAGCATGGTAACACTAAGACTAAAAGGGCTACTTTAAGAATGCTAGAAGCTGTATTTAGACGTGGTGTAGGTGCTTATAGAACAAACCCTAGTTCAGTAAGACCAAGTGTTAGTTCTCCTGATCAATGGGCTTATGCAAGGGTAAATAGCTTTCTAAGAGCATTATCTACAGGTAAGTTTAGAGGTGGAAGACACGATACAGACTTATTTCCTAAAGGACACCCACTATTTAGCAAAACATGAAGTTAGAACGTAAAAAGTTCAATACCTTTAGACAAGGTAGGATAAATGTACGAGCAGAAGCAAGAAAACAGCTAGTTTTAAGGAATAATCTAGAAAAAAGGTTTTATAAGACCCTTAACACCTTATTTCGTAAGTTTTTAAACGTACAGATGCATCTTTATCAACAATATGGCATATATGAACCACAAATAGCCAATCAATCACTGGATGAAGACTTATACCCATTAACACTAGGTCATTACAGGCGTGTTTTTAAAGTTATGTTTGAATATAACGAAAAAAAATACAATATTGATAAAAAACAAGATGAAGCTTTTGTTTTTGGTAGATCAGTAGACTTTGAGAACTTAGTAGAAGAATATTTTAATACAAGACAAATAATCTTAGCAGGTATAAGTGCTAGATTATCTTATAGTATTAGTGCTGTGATAGAACAAGGTAGAGCAGATGATTTGACTTTAGCACAAATCACAAAATTGGTATCAGATAAGTTTCTAGGCATAAGCAGATCAAGAGCCGCACTTATTGCTAGAACAGAAACCCATAATGCCGCAAGTTATGCTAGTAATAAGTATTTTAGTAAAGTTGAACAAGACTTAGGCACTAAGATGCTAAAGAAGTGGGTGGCTACTAACGATAAAAGAACTAGATCAGCACATGCATTAGCTAACGGTCAAATCGTAGATATGAATGAAGACTTTATAGTAGGTGGTGTTCCTATGGAATATGCAGGAGACCCTAAAGGTGGTGCATCAAATGTTATCAACTGTAGATGTGTGATTATCTACGCTGATGAAAGAGATATGAATTAATTAATTATATATACCTATATATTGTGCTTAACTTATCAATAAGCTACTATATAAAGTAATATGCCTATTCCAAAACCAAATAAATATGAATCAAGGCAAGAATTTATTAATAGATGCATGGGAGATAATACTATGACTAATGAATATAATAATTCTGATCAAAGATTAGCTGTTTGTACTAGTGAGTACAATTCAAATAAAGAAGATTCTATTGACAATGAAAAAGCAGAAATAAGAAAAGATGTTTTTGATAATCCAGGAGAAGCACAAGCTAGAGCAAAAGAAATAGGTTGTTCTGGAATACATACACATGATGAAAATGGTAAAACTATATTTATGCCATGTAAAACACATGAAGAATATAGAGATTTAATAGGTGAAGATGTAAAAGATAATATTTCTGATATGAAATCATTTTTAGAAATAAAATCTAATATTAAAGCTTATCATGATGATGAAGAAGATAAGGATTACGGAACATTTGAAGGATATGGTTCTGTATTTGGTAATAAAGACTTAGGCAATTATGTTATAGAATCAGGTGCATTCGCAAAATCCCTTAAAAGAAGAAAACCACAAAATGTTAAGCTTTTATATCAACACAAGTCTGATATGCCTATAGGTGTATTTGATGAGATAAGAGAAGATGATCATGGCTTAGTGGTTAAAGGTAGACTTGCTCTAAAAACACAAGCAGGTGCAGAAGCCTACGAATTATTAAAAATGGGTGCTTTAGATGGTCTATCAATAGGCTTTAGAGTAAACCCAAAAGAAGTTTCATATGATAAGCGTGGTAATAAACGTATTATCAAAGAAGTAGATTTGATGGAAGTGTCGTTAGTAACCTTTCCTATGAACCCTCAGGCAACTGTTCGTTCAGTAAAAGGTGAAGATATTTCTATTAGAGAATGGGAGAAAGGACTGCGTGACGCTTTTCAGCTTTCTCGTTCAGAAGCAAAAATGTGTGCAAAAGCACTTGATGAATGTTTTGATCAGCGTGATGCTGATACAAATGCAGACTTGGTAGATGCCATAAAAAACTTAACTTTAACCTTAAAATCTTAATAGGAGATTATTATGTCGGAAGATATAAAAAATGCTATTTCTGAACTAGGTCAAACTTTTAATGAATTTAAAAAAGTAAATGATGAGAGATTAGAAAGCATAGAAAAAGGCGAAGGTACAGCATATGTAGACGAGAAATTATCTAAATTAGAAGCCAAATTGGATTCTTTTGAAGATGTAAATCAAAAACTTACAACTGCTGAAGCTAACGCTGAAAATATCAAAAGCCAAATAGAAAAACTAGAGACGGTTGTACGAAGACCAAACTCAGGTTTTACTACTAAGCAAGTAGATGAATACATGAGTGCATTTGATTCATATTGCAGAAAAGGTCTTGAAGGTCTTGACACAATGGAAAAGAAAGCATTAACAGTCAGCAATGACTCAACTGGTGGATATTTAGCACCACCTGAATATGTGAAAGAATTAATCAAAACGATTACTGAAATGTCACCTATTAGAAGTCTTTCTAGAGTTAGAAGCACTAGTGCTAGAAGTATCCAAGTACCTAAAAGAGAAGCTACTTTTGCCGCTCAATGGGTTGCAGAAAGTGGTACTAGAAGCGAAAGCACACCTAGCTACAGAGTTGGTTTAGAAGAGCTACCTGCACACGAAATGTATGCATTAGTAGATATTTCTGAGCAAGACTTAGAAGACTCAGTATTTGATTTAGAAGCTGAAATGCAATCTGAATTTGCTACACAATTTGCAGTAGCTGAAGGAAGTGCATTTGTTAATGGTGATTCAGTAGGTAAGCCTGAAGGCTTTTTACAGAATGCATCTGTTGGTGATATTGCTTCAGGTTCAAACACTGCTTATGATGCTGATGATTTAATTGGATTAGTACATAGTATTAAATCTGATTATTCTAAAAATGGTACATGGGTATTTAACAGAAATACACTAAGTAACATTAGAAAACTTAAAGATGATGCAGGGCAATATGTGTTTCAAGCAGGTATGTCACTACAAGGTGGTGTAACAAACACTATTCTTGGTCATCCTTATGTTGAAGCAACAGATATGCCTAATGCGGCACAAGATGCTTCTATGATTGCTTTTGGTGATTTTAGAAGAGGATATATGATCGTAGATAGAGTAGCTTTATCAGTATTAAGAGACCCATTCACACAAGCGACTACTGGAAATGTAAGATACATTGCTAGAAGAAGAGTTGGTGGACAGGTAATCTTACCTGAAGCTATTGTTAAACTAACCCAAAAAGCGTAAGCGAGGTATATTATGAGAGATTTAGGAAATAATCTTGTATCAGTACAAAGTCTTGCTTCTGCTGTGACAGCAGGAAATGATGCTACAGTGAATGGAACTGCAGTTGATTTAAAAGGCTTTGAAGGTGCATATGTAAACGTAAACACTGGTGTTGAAGGTGTAACTCTATCTAATAGCTTAAAAATTGAATTTAAGTTAATGCATGGAGATGCTGCTAACGCATTAGTTGCTGTTGAACAAAAAGATGTAACGGATGGCTCAGTTACTTCAGGTGTTTTCTTAACACTTGATGACAATGCTGAAACACCACAAACATCAAGCATCGGTTATATTGGTGGAAAAAGGTATGTAAGCGTTGATGTTGTCTTCACAGGCAATCATTCAACAGGCACACCTATGTCTATTGATGTTATCAAAGGCTATGCACGTCATAGTGAAGGAGCAAGTACAGTAACAGTAGCTTAATTGCTATTTTGTACACTGGTGGGGTGAAATACCCCACCTCTATTTAAGGGATAAATTATGTCAAAAAAATATAAAATTCTAAGACCAAAACCATGTATTGTAGATGAAGCAACAAGAAAGCTAGAGCTACAACCTGTAGACAAAATTATTGATGCAGATACTGATTTAATGAAAGCCAATATGGAAAGATTTGAAAGCATGGGTTGGGCTATGGAAATAAAAATGGATTCTGTAGATGAAACTTTAGAAGTTGAAGCGGAAGTAAAGCCAAAAAGAGCAAGAAATAAAAAAGGTCAATTAAAAGCTGATGACCCATCAACACCTGATATAGATGAAGCATGGGAAGGTGGGAAAGCACCAAAGAAAACAGCAAAAAAAACCACAGCAAAAAAAACAACTAAAAAGAAAACTACTACTAAGAAAAAATCTTAGTAATTCTTTTGATTGTATGTGAAGAATTAATGGCTTAGAATAGATAAATGGCAGTCAAAATACCAAGTGATACTATAAGCAAACTAGAAGCACATGAAAGAGAATGTGCTATTAGATATGAAAACATAGAAAAAAGAATGGATAGTGGTTCAAAGAGATTTGATAAACTAGAAAATCTTATCTATGGTTTATATGGCTTAATTATTGCTTCAATGTTTGGGCTGATAATAGAAAAAATATTTTTTTAGGAGAATAATATGTCAGAAGACTTAAACTACGAATCGCTATATAACACAGCACAACAAGAACTAGCTAACGCACAACACACTATTAGAGTATTAGTACAGAAGCTACAAGAAGCACAAGGTGATGACGCTATAGCAGGTGAACAACCAATAGTAGAAGAAGCAAAGGCAGACAAGAAAAAAGCTAATTAGGAGTGGTAAATGGCAGGTCTAGTTTTACATACAGCACCTGCATCAGAACCTATAACCCTTGCAGAAGCAAAGTCATATTTAAGAGTAGATAGTTCAGGTGATGATGCTTTAATAACATCATTGATCTCAACAGCAAGAAAGCTATGTGATGAACATACGCAACGTGCTTTCATGACTCAAACTTATGAATTGTTTTTAGATGCATTAGAAGATGTAGAAGATGGTTTATGGGAAGGTATCCGTACTGGTCCATATATTAATTACTACAAGAACTATATAGAATTACCTATGCCACCTGTGGTATCTGTAAGCCATATAAAGACTTATGACGATAATGATACTGCAACTACCTTTAGTGCAAATAATTACTATGTAGATAACGCTAGACAACCTGCAAGGGTAGTTTTACGAACAGGAGAAACCTTTCCTACAGCTTTAAGAGTAGCTAATGCTATAGAAGTTAAATATATTACTGGCTATTCATCAGCTAGTGCTGTACCTGAACCAATTAAATTCGCGATCTATCAAGTTCTTACATATTTGTACGAACACAGAGGTGATATGTATGAAGGTAAAACTTCACTACCTGCTACTGCAACAAAGCTTCTTGCTCCATATGTAGTTTATAGTGGTATGGGTAGTTCTAAACTCATGTCATTAGGATAATGAGCCAAGTAGGTCAACTTAGACACCAAATTACCCTTCAAGGACAAGGCACTACTAGAGATAGTGGTGGTGGTATAAGTTCAGGTTGGTCAACTATTGCTTCTGTGTACGCTGATATAAAGCCTAAAAGTGGGAAAGAGGTATATGCACAAGGTAAACTGGTTGGAAGCGTGTCACACGAGATTACAGTGCG
>Ga0070754_10000690_pt1 | contig 30044 bp, 27 predicted proteins | sample VirMetDEL_Sep_01_FD_75181 | JGI IMG/M metagenome (GOLD analysis project Ga0070754, IMG submission 75181) | Aqueous microbial communities from the Delaware River and Bay under freshwater to marine salinity gradient to study organic matter... | ecosystem: Environmental > Aquatic > Marine >...
GGAAGATCGGCTCTTCATTCTGAAGACGCTATCTCCGGGGGTTCAGCGGATACAGGTGTTGTCCGGTGGGCGTCAGATCTACAAGAAGCCCTCCGATGTGGATGTCGACAGCGATGAGATTCTTCTCTCTTCGTCAGGATCTCCCATTGTCATGCGCGGGAAGCCCGGTCGGAAGTCCAAGAGTGCTCTCACCGCAGTGACTCCGCAGATTGCGGAAATCGAGCAGGCCCGGACCGAGCATCTGGCTTTCGACTCCCTTCGTAAGGCTACGCGAAAGGATGCCTCAGGGGATGCTGTCTTCGACGCCATCATCGCTGCGATGGCGGAGGAGGCAGCCAGCCTCGCCTTCGACAAGTCGGAGGCGGCTCGTCATGGAGGTGATACCTCTTCTCTTTCGAGCAAGCGTGCTCGGGTGCTCAAAGGGATGGCCGATTCCTGGTTGCGGCGGAAGTCTCAGATCGAGGGTGGGGTCATTGACCTTGACTCCCCTGCGTTCCAGGCACTCTTCGGCCTCATTCTGGAGACCTTCAAGAGTTCGATGCTGGACGCAGGTTCCCGCGCCGAGTTCGTGGAGACCGTCTTCTCGAAGCTCGTCTCTCAGTTGGGAGAGGTCTCCTGGCGTCAGGAAGCCAAGGCTCGGATGAAGGATAAGCTGTGAACCTTGCTGATCTCGCGGCTGATATTGGTCGGCGGGATGCGAGTAAGGGTCCCGAGGAGGGTGTTGATCCCATCACCTTCATCGAGGCTCCTTGGGGTCTTGGCCTCAAGCTCTTTCCTGTCCAGCGCATCATCATCAAAGCCCACTACGGAATGGCGCTTGATGACAACGAGCACTGTTTCCCGCTGGACAAGCCTGTCCCGAAGAGCCATCCCCTCTTCGATTCGGATTTCGTTGATGAGCGTGGGTACTACCGTTGGCGGATTGTTGTCACCGACTTCCGACGCGAGAATGTCCAGTACATGACGGAGGCGGGGTACCTCCGATACCTCCATGATGAGGGTCGCTGCAATATCCGGGAGGTCGTCCCCGGACAGCAGCGTCGTGAGATGGTTCTGTCCGTGGGTCGGCGCTCGGGTAAGACGCTGATCACGTCCTGCATCGTTGCTTACGAGACGTACAAGCTGCTTCTCAAGGGCAACCCGCAGAAGTACTACGGGTCATCGCAGTCCAATGTCATTCAGTTGATCTCCGTAGCTACGGACCGAGATCAGGCAGGTCTGCTCTATCGGGAGGCTTCGGGTCACTTCACCAAGTGTGACTTCTTTCGTCCTTACGCGGCGAACGCTACGCAGAGCTTCGCGACTTTCCAGACGCCGTTCGACATCGAACGGTACGGATCGTACAAGGACAACCAGAAGGCTCGGTATTCTATCAACGTCACCTTTCGCTCCTGTGTGGCGAAGGGACTTCGTGGTGGTGCTAACCTCCTGGTCGCGCTCGATGAGGTCGCCCACTTCGGGGAGAAGGGGCAGGCGTCCGCCGACGAGGTGTACCAGGCGGTCGAGCCGAGTACGAGGACGTTCTCTCCGAAGGACCCTCACAATCCGACTTTCCCGATCGGGGAGAACGAGGGGCGCATCATCATGATCTCGTCGCCCCTCGGGCGACAAGGCTTGTTCTTCAAGCAGTTCCAACTGGGATTTGGGAACAACAAGGCCGCCGATAACCTGCTCTGTATCCAGGCTCCGACCTGGGAGGTCAACCCGACCGTTCCCGCAGAGACGTTCGTGGCGTCGTACCTCAAAGACCCCAACGTCTTCTTCACCGAGTTTGGTGCGGTGTTCTCTGACCGGACACGGGGATGGATTGAGGATCCCACCGATCTTCTCGCCTGTATTGATCCGAATCTGATGCCCAAGGTCACGGCTCCCGCTCGTGCGCCCCACTTCATGGGCCTCGATGTCGCATTGGTGGGTGACTACACGACGGTGGCCGTGGGCCACAACGATGCTGAGGGCAAGGTTGTTCTCGATTACATCGACCGGATTAGGGCGGGTGAGGGTGACTTTGAGCACCTAGAGCGCCTGGAGTTCGAGGATGTGGCCGATTGGATCTACGATGTCAGCCGCAAGTTCTACATCACGGAGGGGGTCTTCGACCAGTGGGTCGGCATCCCGATGGAGCAGGCGCTCAAGAAGCGGGGGCTTTCGACCTTGAAGTCGGTGCATCACACCCGTCAGCTTTCGAGTCAGATGTTCCAGAACTTCAAGAACCTGATGTTCGACAAGCGGTTGGTTCTCTTCGATTTTCCCATCCCGGATGGCGAGGAGCACTCGGCACACATCGCGGAGCTTTTGGAGCTTCAGGCTGAGCACATCTCGAAGTACATCATCAAGGTTGAGGCTCCCAACATTGAAGGGAAGCACGATGACCTCTCTGATGCTTTGGTTCGGATGGTGTGGGTCGCGACGAACAACTCATCCCGACGTGTCGTGGTGTCTGGGACACGGGGTCGTGGTCGCGGGTTCTCGGTCGGAAGTTCATCGCGGTTTGGGCGTCAGACGTTTCGGAATATTACGCGTAAGGGATCACATCCGTCGCGGGTCCCACCCAAGAAGAAGAAGTACTGAGAGTCGATAGGTCGCCTATTCTCTCTCACCCTCTAGGAGAGGACTCATGGCAACTTTCGTTCAGAACTCCAGTCGAGAGGACGCAGGGGATGTCGATCTCATGTTCCCTGGTGATCGTTTTCCGGTGATCGCTGGTCCGAATCTTCGTTCGACTGGGTGGCGCGGTGGTACCTTCGTCATGTACGTGACGGGCACCAGTGATTTCACCGTCGAGGTGAGCGATGGCAACGCCGCAACTGGGTTCATCCTCTTCCAGAGCGAAGACTATCAACTGACTCCACCAAGCGGGACTGGTCCTGGGTCTCCTCAGAACTTCACGTCCCAGCAGTTCCTCAATCCGGAGGGTGGGAACAACGTCGTCACTGTGGTCAACGGTGGAACTCGTGCGTTTTTCCGGGTGTTTGAGACGGTGGCTCTGAATGGTGCTGGGGCACGGGCGGGTGGACCCATCACCTACACCCTCAACGAAGACCTCAAGATCAGCGAGAACGGGCTGCTCTGCAACGATTCGGACGGAAACTTGGCGGCAGCAGGTGTCACGACACCTCAGGTCGTCGGTATTGTGTCGGCGGTGCCTTCGGCTGCCAACGGCAACCGGCTGTGCCTCGACATGAAGTACTGAGGTCTCTTTGTCTCGTTTTCGCGCCAGCATCTCTCCGTCTGAAACGGATCGGGAGATTCAAACCGCTCTCGACCGGGCGACTCGTGAGATCGAGGTCGCGCTTCGACTCGCTATCGAGTCCGGGCTACCGCGTCACCAGACGCGGAAGACGGTGGGGGATCTACGTCGGGTGGTCGATTCGATCCGAGATGTGCGGTATTGCGGTGCTTCAGTCCCTCAGTCGAGGGAGTCCTACGAAGATTGGAAAGCTCGACGTGACGCTCGCCGTGAAGCAAAGAGGTCGTCTCGGGTGAAGGAGCAGTCGGATGGCTGATGAAAACGAGCCGGTCCGGACTGTGAAGTCCGGAGACGGGAAGAAGCGAGCGAAGACCGGAAAGCCCCGGAAGATCACATCTTCGATGATGCGTGCTCGCACCGCCTCATACGGCGGTGGCATGGGTCTCGGTAACGCCGGTTCTGTTGAGGGGATCGGGGGCAACTTCTATTCGCCGGAACTGTCTACCGACTTCTTGGAGTTGCCTCAGTCGCTCCACGAGCAGTGGAACTATTACAGGTTCTTCTACCGGACGGAGCCTTTTGTTGGTCAGGCCATTGACCTCCACACGGAACTGCCGATCTCCAAGGTTCGGATTGGCATGGCGAAGGCCAAGAATCGCGACATGGCTGTCGCGGCCACACGATTCTGTGAGCGTTGGGCTCAGCGCATCAATCTCTTGGACCGTCTTCTTTCCATTACTCACGACCGAAACCTGATCGGTATTGTCTACATCTGGTGCGAGGACGCCAACGAGGAGATGCCCCGAGAGATTCGCGAGGAGCAGGTGCGGATCCTCTCTCCAGAAGGAGAGGCAGAGGAGAAGTGGGTTGAGCGTGCCGACGCGAACGAGCGTGCTGTCGCGTGGCTCAAGAAGCACTACAAGGGATGGACTGGCATCCGGGTTCTGCCTCCCGAGCAAGTCCGCATGGAGTCGTTCAACTTCACGGATGAACGCATCTTCGAGTTGATCCCAGACTCGAAGACCAAGGACATCATCGAGAAGTACAAGCAGGGTGACACACACGCGAAGCGTGTCGTTGAGTCCATGCCTCCGGCTGTGATCAAAGCCGTGGTCGAGGGGAACAACATCCCGCTCAACACGGATCCGATGGCGGGCTCGTACATCTACTGTCTCGCGAACCGCAAGAGCGACTACGACCCACAAGGTCGATCGCTGCTTGAGCGGTGTATGCGTGTTCTCGTCTACCGGGACAAGTTGCGGCAGGCACAGACGAGCATCGCCTCCAGGCACATGACGCCGATCCGGATTGTCTACGGGGAAGACCTCGACGCGGCGGATGTTGAGGCTCTGCGGGATCAGGTGGACATGGCGCTTCAGGATCCCGACTACTCCATCATCGCCAACTTCGAGGTGCGTTGGGAGGAGATGGGCGCGGACCAGAGGCTGTTGGATCTCGGCAGTGAATACGACCTGACCGACCGTCAGTTGTACGCGGGTCTCGGTGTCACCGAGGGCTTGCTCTCCGGTGAGTCCTCCTACTCCGGTGACCGGATCAACCTTGAGGTCATCAACACCCGATACATGCTCTTGCGGGATCAGCTTCAGACCTTCGTGGAGCGGAATCTCTTTGAGCCGATGTGCGCGAGGATGGGCTTCATCGAGGAAGACGAGGACGGAGAGGAGCGGGTCATCGTCCCCACTCTGTCGTTCACCCGACTGGCTCTGCGGGACAACCGCGACACGTTCGACGCTCTGTACAACCTGTACACGAAGGGCAGTCTGGATGTGGACACGATCCTCGAACTGCTCAACCTGGACCCAGTTGCGGTCAGGGAGCGCATCGAGCGCGATCTGTTCACGGTCAACGATCCGACGTTCAACGAGGTTCTTCGAGGAGTTTATGGGGACGCCGGACGTGCCATCGCGGAGAATTCCGACGCTGCCGAGAAGATCGCCAAGGTCTTGGGGCTGACCTACTCGGAGCCAAAGGAAGAGGGTCGCTTCTAGTCAGAGTCCTGCGGACTCAGCGACAGCACGGCAAATGGATTGGTAGACACCAATCCATTTTCCCATCCGATCCCACACGTGGTAGCCCTGTAGGAACAATCCTTCGGGGCTCTCCCAGGTTCCGAACCAGACCAACGGGGTGGGGTAAGTCGTCATGGCGATCTCCTCTCCTATCATTTCGGATAGGGGGGATAACGGCCCCCGGTAGGTTCGCTATATGCCACGCAGAGTGAACCCCATTGGGAGAGCTATCCATGCCTCAGCCACCCTTTCTCGTAGACGTGCTCCAAGTTGAGCCGGGGAGTGGCGACACACTCACAGTGTCTCGTGACTCGACCGCAGGCGCGATGAAGTTTGTCGACGCGGTTCTCACTTCCGGGGTGCTGCTCTCTGACCTGGTCGGCATCAAGAAGATCACGGGTGTGTTCATCGTGGGTCGTGGTGGTGATGGTGCTCCGTACACGACGATTCAGTCGGCCCTCGATGCGGTCCCTGCTTCTTCCAGTTCATCTGCTCCTTCGTTGGTGCTGGTGCTTCCCGGCCTCTACACCGAGAACCTGACCATCCAGAAGGATGGGGTGTATCTCGTCGGTCTCGGTGGGGTCACGATCACGAATAGCGGTGCAAGCGACACGGTGGAGATCAGCGCGGCCATCGCCACAACCCCGCAGGATGTCCTGCTCCGGGGCCTGGTCATCAAGAACACGACCGCAGCCCAAGCGTGTGTGCGAATCATCGGCGCAGACACCTTCGCTACGGGGTCGGCCACTGTGGTCAACGCACCTCTCGCGACGGGCGATACGTTGACGATCAACGGGACGGCTCTCACGGGGGTCGCGGGCACTCGTACCTCGGGCAGCGACAACTTCTCTGTCTCTGGTGGGTCCGCAGCGACCATCGCAGCGGAGATCGTGGCTGCCCTCAACGATACAGCCAACTCTTTCGACACGGTGATCAGTGCCGCAGTGGATGGTGTGACGTTAGAGCAGATCAACATCACGGCTGTCACGGCTGGTTCTGGTGGGAACACCATCACGCTGGCCACGAGCACGACTCCCGCTGGTGGGATCACGCTTTCGGGTGCCACCCTCACAGGTGGTAGCTCTGCCGGGTCCCAGGTCGGCAACGGGGTCATCACCATCGAGGATTGTGACCTCGTGGCTTCCGGTGCAGCCGGGTATCAGGTCCGCGCAGACACCTCGGGTCACATCCGAGTTCGAGGCGGTACGTGGCGCGGCTCCGACAACGCCAGTCTCTCGACGGTTTCCAACTGCGCCCTGTTCTCGGTCGTCGGGGTCGCTTACGCGAATGACATCGAGGTCGCGTACAACACCGCGTCGGACAGACCTGCCGACACTACATGTGAATATCTGCTCTCTGGGGTCAGCCGACTCGGAGGAGTTCTGTCGAACCTCGCGGGAGCGGGAACACTCACCGTGAGCAACTGCCCGAGCATGACCAGTCTGAACCAAACGGGAGATCAGACACTCGCAGTTCAGCACTCTTCGGTGGGCGCTCTGACGCTGGGGAGCACGACGGCTGCAACGCTCACTGCGAGTACCCGGTCCACGGTGACTGTGAGTGCCGGAACGCCTACGCTGTCCGAGTCCAAGATCACGGACACGCTGGCATTCGTGGCGTCCGCTTCACAGGCATACACGTTTGATGTGGTCCAGCCTGACACCAACTACACCGTGTTGCTGGAAAGCCCGACGACAGCTTCGGTTCTCGCGGTGACAAGCAAGACCACGACCGGATTCGATGTTGATGCCAGTGTTGCTCTGACGGGCACCGTTGGTTTGGCTATTGTTCGAGGCCAGTAGGAGATTCCAATGAACAACGATGACTTCTGGACCAAGCTCGCTTCCGGGAACACTCGCACGGTTCTCGCGGGGTCCATGGATGCTCACCTCTCGGGTAAGAGCATTGATGACATCTTCAGTTCTCGGGCTGCTTTCGTAGAGGGCGTTCTGAGGTCGAGCTTCCTTCCCGATGAGGTTCTCGATGGGACCAAGCTCTTCTTGACTGCCGAAAAGGGCAAGTACATCGTTCACACCCGCTTTCAGAAGTGGTTTGCCTCGAAGTACCTGGCAAAGGCTGAGAGGGTGTTTGAGGAGATGCTGCTGGGCAAGCTGCCCCGTCATCACTCCAAGATGGCATCCGCGATTCGGGTCGCCAGCCTCGGTGATCTCACTCAGTTCCTCAAGCGGGCCGATGGCAAGCTCATCCACAAGTCCACCAACGACCTCTGGTCCTACTCCAAGGATGCAGACGGCAACTTCCTCGTTGAGCGCCTGTTCGATGATGAGGGTGAGCCCCTGAAGGGGTGATCCGGTAGACGGCCTATCGCCAGCCTCTCCATAGGAGAAGACCAACATGCCTCGTCGCCCAAGCCCATCCCGCGTAGCTGCGCGTCACTGGAGAGCCAGTGGGCGTTCTGCGTTCGTTCCAGGCGTCCGCGATTCGGACGGGTGGGAGCCAGGACATGTGGAGTCTGATGAGGACCATCCGGGTGAGGGGTCCCAAGTCCCTCCGGCCCGCGATCAGGATGGGCACGAGATCAAGACGGCTGCGATGCGACGGACGGCGGGTGAGGTCCGATTCATCAAGGACCGCAGTGGTGATGCGAACCAGTGGGGTTGGGGAACCCCTGGTCCGAGTGAGCGCACCATTCAGTCGGACTTCGTCTTCAATCCACGCCACTTGAAGCCTCTTGCTCAGACGCTACGGTCTGGCCTGATGGCTCTCGGTCATGCGACCTCTGCGTACAACCGGTTCGTCAAGATCAAGAGTCGGAACGTCTCTCCAGATGGTTCCCTTGGTGGAAAGGGATACATCGCCAAGATCCCAGAGATGCGGCGACAGTTGATGAACTGCGTGGAAGCCCTCTCGGCACTGACCGATACCATCTACGACGAGCTAAACGCTCCCCACTGGAACCCCTCCGAAGACACTCTTGATCCTCGGGATCGGGAGGAGGTCCGCGAGATCGTTGAGGATGTCGAGGAGATCAAGGACGATCCCGAGGGGTGGGCTGAAGAACAGGAAGATGAGATGGACGATGAGGTCATGGGCAAGACCGCACGTCTCTCTCGCCGCTACACCTCTCGGAGGCTCGCATGAGCAACGACAAGACTGCAAGCCTCGACATCTTGGCTGAAGCACACCTCCCCGCTGATCTTCTGACCCCTACGCTGGGGTCGAACTACGGCATGGATGGCTATCCCGACATGGAGTACGGGATGGGCGTTCTCTCGGGTGTCCTCGACCAGGATGCTCAGGACGCTCCCGCTCTTCCCACCGGAGTCCAGAAGTCAGCGGCTGCGGAGATGGACCTCGGTGGTCTGATGGCTGATGAGTCTCTGGCTGACCTCGACTGGCTCGATCCGACTCAAGCTCCAGACCCCGAGCGTCTTCCGGAGTCCCCAGAGATGATCCCGGAGCTTGTTGAAGCCTGGGGTGTCCATCACCGGACTGATGGTGTCCACACAGCACACCAGATTGATCTCGCGCACGCTCGTGCTTCCGATCCCGCTCCCAAGAAGAAGGCCAACGCACGAGCCATCGAGAAGGTGGTCACGCACGCTATGCGTCGTTCTGTTGAGGGTCAGCACATCGAGCGCATCGTTCGCGAAGCCGCAGAGTCCATGGGATCCGAGATGCGTCGGGTGATCCCTCTTCTGCGTCGAGTCGCAGAGGATCACGGGCTCGCTGGGAATGTGTTCGTCCGTGCTTCCGCGTACCCTGGTTGGGGTACGGGCAAGTGGAAGGACCACGTCAAGCGCCACGCCAAGCAGGCCCAATACATCATCGTGTCCTCCGATGACCTGAAGCAAGCGACGTGGATTCAGAATGGTCGCTGTGTCTACACCGGTAAGAAGGCGGTCGCGGAGATTCCCTGGAAGCGGGCATACGCTCACTACGCTCCCCGCCTTGAGGCAACGGGACGTAAGGTCGCCAGCGGCGATCTTCGTCGATCCTTGCAGGCGGCGTTCCTCTCCCGTTCGGCCAAGCAGGTTGTGGAGACCGTCTTCCCGGTCGAGAAGCGGGCTGGTCATTTCGAGTTCGGATCATCGTTCCGTACTCAGTACGACCTCGATGCTCGTCAGGTCACGCACGACAAGACAGCATCCGTCGGGACGGTTGATTGGGGATCGGATGCGAACTCTGCTCGCATCCGGAGTTCCGCTGAAATCGCTGACGCCTCCGTTTCCGAAGAGGGTGTGTACGCGGGATCGGTCTTCAAGGCCGCCTCGCTCAACACCACGGCATCGGTGACGCTCTCGGATGAGAACGCTGCGATTGCGAAGGCCGCATCGGACAGCGGAAGGACAGCGGGCGAGATTCGCAACGTCCTTCGGACCGCACGGCGTGCCATGAGTGAAGGTCTCGCAGGTCGGGATCTGACTGGGTACCTGACCCATCGGTTTGCGGACAGCATCTTGGATGCATCCAAGAGTCTGGTCGCTGGACTCCGATCGGCTCAGGAAGGTCTCTCTGGATTCGTCTACGTCGATGCCGAAGCCTACGCCTCGGATGCCGGGGTCAAGGGTTGTGAGTCTGGTGCGGTGAAGCACCGAGCGAATCAGATTCCCAACGTCCGTGCGATGGACCGGTGTGCCACCTGCACACTCGCCCGAGTTCGTGAGGACGGCACGCGGAAGTGCGGGGCGTATAACAAGACGCTCGTGTCTGCGGATGATGTGGCTGGCCCGGATTTCGACCAGATCAAGCAGGCCAACATTCGCTCGACCGAGATGACGGATGCCGAGGCGACCGCCAGCCTGTTCACCCCGTCCTACGATCCCAGTGAGTTCAACCTGGTGAACGCCAATCTTGAAAGCATCGAACTGAGCACGCTTCCGGAAAACGAGAAGGTGGCGGACATCATGTTTGATGGCGGCTGGAGCATCGACTGATGAACCTCGCTCTCCGTGTGGCGGCACGAAAGGTCGCCAACGACCAGCATCAGGCGCAGATTGCCCTGATGAAGTTCCTTTCGGATGTGGCTCGAAAGGAGCGCGTTGGTGATCACGTCTATGTGGTCGGCGGGGCTGTTCGGAACTTTGTGATTGATCGTCCCATCAAGGACATCGACGTGGTGATCGACGCGGTGGCTCTCGGTGAGAGGTTCCGCAAGCCGAAGGACTCTGAGTGGTTCGCTACGACGCTTCAGAAGTACATCCCGGCGACCACGAACCTGACGACCAACCAGTACGGGGTGTCCATCCTCACCGTGAAAGGTGACTGGATGGTCGATGGTCACAACCTCAGTGGCGAGGTCATTGAGATCGCCAACGCCCGCAAGGAGAGCTACGGCGGTGAGGCGGGCAAGGGGTACAAGCCCGACCAAGTTGACCTCGCGACCATCGAGGAAGATCTGCTTCGTCGGGAGTTCACCTTCAACACCCTGCTCTGGCGTCTCCAGGATCTCGCTACGGGACCCGAGAAGGCGGAGATTGTCGACCTGACTGGATGTGGTCTGCGCGATCTCAACAACATGACGATGCGATGTCCCCGTGACCCCGACATCGTGTTCGCGGACGATCCGACTCGGATGCTGCGGGCGATCAAGTTCTCGACCAAGTACGGGTTCCAGATCCCTGATGACCTCGCGGCGAGCATCCGAAAGAACGCCGACAAGATGAAGAACGCTCCATGGGAGGCCATCGCGGGCATCTTTATCAACAACGTGCTCAATGAGCCGACTGCCCCGTCTGCTCTTCGGCAGATGAAGTCGCTCGGTTTGCTCGATGTCGTCGCGGAGATGGTGCAGGAGCAGAAGCCGTTTGCGGCCTACCTGAGCAAGCAGCTTCGGAACAGGAAGGTGTCGCTGCTTTTGGACCTTTTGGAACTTGGGCTTACGGACCCCAGCCCCTTGAAGTTCCTGACCCGAGTTCAACAGGAGCGGCTTCGTGAGATCACTGTCTCGATGGACAGCGGTGATGCAGACGCCTTCGCGGCGTACCTCGCCAAGCCTCCAGTAGACAACGGAGGGCTGATCTCCGACTTCGCCCTCCAAGGATCGTCGCGGGCACTTCCGGTCCTGTACGCGAGGGAGGCTCTGTTGGAGAACCCCGACCTCAAGGGGAACCGACAGGCATTGGATTCGGCCATTCGTGGTTTGTTCCGGTCGAAGGGCACACAACGACAAGCAAGCGACCTGTCTGCTCGGTGGGGTCGTTTCGTCCTCGGTTCGGAGGCGTTGCCCGGTGGAAAGGCAAAGGGAAAGAAACCTTCGGACTTCGACCCCGGTGAACTCGCTGCGGGCATCAAGGTCGAACAGGAACACCTTGTAGGCGACGGGTACTCCAAGCAAGAGGCTGATGACATCGCTCGTGAGATCGCGATGGACCACCTCTCGGAAATCCCTGACTACTACACCCGTCTGGACAAGATGGAGTCGGGGGCAGGCGTGAAGCACGCTCGACGGAAGACGGCGAAGACGTACACCCGGATCGCCATGTACGACTTCGACGGGACGTTGTTTCGGTCGTGGGAATCTACCCCTGATTGGTGGAAGGGTTCGCCCTTGGACGATGGTCCGTACTCGTTTTTCGTGCGCCCAGAGTCTCTTGGCGAGCCTTGTGTTCCCGACAAGCCTTCGGGGTCGTACTGGATCAACGAGACGGTGAGGGAAGCCCAGTATGACAGCCGGGATCGACCTGCCTTGGTCGTGCTCATCACGGGTCGAGTCGCAGTCCATGAATCCCGGATCAAGGAACTTCTAGCCCAGAAGGGTATCAAGCCGGATGCGTTCTATTTCAATCCCGGAATGAACGCAGCGGCCTTCAAGTCGGGTGTCTTGAAGACGCTGCTGATTGGCTACAACACCGTAAATCGTGTGGATGTGTACGAGAACTAGAACATCTCGACGTACCGTAGCGTACTGACGCGCACCGCCGAGACTGTCCGCAGAGATATCCAAGTAGAGGTTCATGCTGTGCATGAGAATCCAGTGCCGTTGGGGTGCGGCCCCGAGGACTTTGGCATCGAACCTCGCGTGGCCTCGATGCTTGATCGGTGGGGTCGTCTCTTGATCCGGTAGGGTGGCTATCACCGACCTCTCGGTGAGAGAGGTCCCTCATGCGCCATCCGAGACGTGCATCCGTACCCAAAAAGTACCAGCACATTGACTTCGTCCCACCACAGAGTGTGGCGGATGCTGCTGCTCGGGGTCTTGAGCTTCGTCGGAAAGCCAGCCCCTCGAACAGGGGGGGTCTGACTCCAGCGGAGGCCAGCAAGCAGGGTATCGGTTCGGGGGTTCAGAGAGCCGTCAACCTGAAGAACCGGGATCCTGTCTCTCCGAAAGTCATCAAGCAGATGAAGGGCTTCTTGTCTCGGTCAGAGAAGGCCAGCAAGATCAGCCCCGAGCATCGTGGCAACCCCGAGAACGACAAGGGGTATGTGGCGTATCTGCTTTGGGGAGGGAAGCCAGCCGTTGCTTGGGTCGACAAGATCATCCGTCAGATGGAAGCCGCTGACGAGAAGGAGAAGCAGTCGAAGAAGGCGAAGATGATCTTCCGGATTGCTTCCGACAACGAGCCGACCAACCCGAAGCTGTGGGCAAAGGTTCAGCGCCTCACCAAGGGTGAGGTCAAGTCCATCACCGTGGGTGGAAAGACCATCGAGGGGCCGAACGACGGCAAAGGGTTCACGGTGTTTCCGAGCGCCTACGCCAACGGTTGGGCCAGCAAGACCTACAAGGACCTCGGCGGCGGCTGGAAAAAGAAAAAGGCGTCCTCGCGTCGGGTCGTTGCCCGGTACATGGGCAGACTCTGATGTTTGGTGAGTACGACATGCCACGCAAGTTCGATCGTGAATCTCTGATGGAACGCACCCGACGCGCCTCTCTGGCCGAGGCTTGGGGACTCACTGTTCGAGAGAAGCAAGCCGGTAAGACTCCTCTTGTGGAGAGCACCGTAAAGCAGTTCCGGCGAGACTTCCTTACGCTGATGAAGAACGCCTCCCGGATCAATCGGGACAAGGCTCTCCTGGACCGGTGGCGTTCTGCTTCGCGTCAGTGGAATGAGCGGTTCAAGGGCTTCGGGTCCCAGGTCCGTGATGATCTTGAGGGTCGGATTCGGGTGAACAAGGGGAAGCCCAGCTACGAGCAGTCGATCAATATCGACTGGGCTCAGTACTACATCGACAACATGGACCCCTTTTGGAACTTCACCTGGGAGTTCGGACAGCTTCCGAGTCTCGATTCAAAGAAGGCCGAGTCTCGTGAGGAGCACATCGAAAGGATGATGGCTCATCCGTCAGCGGAGCGCGAGGGCTGGACTGAGGAGTCTCTTGGGGACTGGTACGACAAATCCGTCCGGAAGGGTTGGTTGAAGACCCAAGAGCAGCTTGATGAGGCTGCCTGGGAGAAGTGGGAAGAGGAGACCCGAAAGTGGGCCAACCGAGCCAAGTCCAAGGCTCGCGCTGCTTGGAAGTACCTGAAGGATCTGGTCGCTTGGACGGAGCGTGGCGGTCTTTACGGTGGTGGTGAGGATCCCGTGGTTCTGGTCGAGCCCACGGTCGAGAACCTGACGCTTGAGGGCTTCAAGGTTCAGTTTGTCGGGTATCCCGAGGCTTCGGACTTCATGCACTCCTACTTGGATTCCGTGAAGGCGGGTCTGAAGTACTTCCGTCGGCGGGCAAGTCGTGTGTACCCTCCGATGCTCCGGCAGATGCTCCCGTTGAAGTTCATCTGGAAGGGTGACAACCCTGCGGAGAACCGAGACGCCGCTGCGACGTACAACCAGACCTACATCACGGTGACTCACTGGGGTATCTCCAACAAACCGAAGGAGTTCGCTCACATCGTGGCTCACGAGATGGGTCATCACCTCTTCAAGCAGCTTACGGGTCAGCAGAAGGAAGATTGGAAAGACTTCATACGGGGCGACTACGTCGACCTTGATCTCCGGGATGTCATGGCTCGGATGCGGTCAGGTGAGTCTTTGCGTGAGTTCGCTGATCGCATCAAGTCGGAAGACCCGATCCTCTACATCCAGATCGAGACCACCTACCATCATTACAGCACCCGCCAATGGGACCTCTACTCTGTGTACGGGATCCAGGACCATCTCGACGCGGGACTGCCCGCCGTCATTCGGGTTCCAGCCAACCCCATCACTGGGTACGCCAACAAAAATCCCGAGGAGGCGTTCTGCGAGGCGCTGGGCAAGCTCGTCACATGGGGTCCGCGTACTCTTCCTGATCCTGTGGTGTGGTGGCTGAAGCAGATGCTCCCGAATCTGAAGGTTGCTCGGGCGCAGAAGACAGCATCTTCTTACCGGTTCGTTGACGGAAGGGGTCCGAACAACAACTGGAAGCGTTTCAAGATGCTGGACCCATCCGGTCCGGACCGTGAAGGTGGTCATTACTTCAAGGATGTCTACCAGTGGTTTGGTGTCACCGGACGGCGGCTCAAGCGTCCTCGGCTCACCGAGCGCAAAGAGCCGGATCCCAAGACCGTCGCGTTCATCGACTATTCGGGTAATCCGAATAACATGAAAATCCACATCGTCGCTTCCCGCGATCCGGGTCGTGGGGTGATGCAGAAGCTCCTGCATGAGTTCTACAAGCAGAAGTTCGCGGACGGTGGGTTTGTCTCCTGGGGCAGGATTATGAATCCCGCTGCGTTCCATATCTTCCGGAAGTTCGCGCTTGAGTATCCTCATGTGGAGCACAAGGGCATTGATCTCTCGGGTACCACCGATCGAGGTCAGGGGAAAGGTTGGACCTCTTCCAGCTTGCGGCGGGAGTTCGGTACCGAGAAGCGGGTAGCTCATCGGTTCGCCGAGTACCGAAAGGTTGCTGACGAGATTCAGCGGAATCTGGTTCAGCGTGGAGTGGATCCGGAGCGGACTCACCTCATCATTGATGAAGATGCTGGGGTCGCTTCATTCCTTCTGTACAATCTCTCGGGTCAACTCATCGGGTTTCAGCAGTACCGCCCCGATGCTCCGAAGACGATTCGGGGACCAGAAGCCCGGTACTGGACTCAGATCTCCAAAGGTCAAACCCCGGTGTGGGGTCTGGACTCTCTGAGTCCCTCCTCGAAGCGGCTGTTCATCGTGGAGGGCATCTTCGATGCAGCGAAGCTCCATCGACAGGGGGAAGCCGCTGTGGCGATCCTCGGCAACGCCAAGAGTCGAGGAGTTCAGGGGTGGTTGGAGGTCTTGCCCCAGACCATCATCGCGGTTCTCGACCGAGACGAGGCTGGGAGTGCGTTGAAGGCGGGTGCCGACATCCACCTGACGGTCCCCGCCCCCCACAAGGATCTCGGAGACATGACTGATGCCGAGGTCGCAGCTTTCCTGCGCGGCAATCGCATCGCTCGCGGCAAGGCGAAGAAGGACGTGGGCCACGGTGGGCTGGATGAGTGGTTCTCCGGTCACGGCGGGGCCAAAGGGAAGGGTGAGGACGCCACGTGGGGCGACTGGGTGTCCATCTCCCCCGTGACCAAGACGCTGCCCTCCGGCAAGAAGGTCGAGAAGGGCGACATCGTGGGTGAGTGCGGCATCTCCGACGACCCTGACTGGAAGGAGATCACGAAGGACGGTGAAGATCCGCTCAAGTGTATGCCCCGGCAGAAGGCCCACGACATGCCGAAGGCCGAGCGTGCCGAGAAAGCAAGGGCGAAGCAGCGGGCTGAAGAAGCTGACTCCAGCCGGGGCAAGAAGCCGACCATGACCCCGACGTTCGACAAGAAGAAGAAGAAGGCTTCCGAAATCGAACGGGTCTTCCGAAGCCCAAAGCCGTTTACCGGTTTTCGCCCCGTGTCAGGTCAGAAGGTGGGGCTCAAGCCAAGGGGACTTTGGTACTCTTGCGGTTCGTCTTGGGACGACTGGTGCCGATGGGATGCACCCGAGTGGATTACCCGGTCGCCTTATGTCTACCGCATTGAGGTCAACCTTTCCCGGATGCTTGTCATCCGTACCGCCGATGACTTCGAGGAATTCGAGTCGAAGTATATGGTTGGTCATCAGGAAATGTCCATGATCGACTGGGGTGCCGTCGAGCGGGACTATGACGGCATCGAAATCTGCCCCTACCTCAGCAGGTTCCGCTATGTGGACTGGTACTACGGGTGGGATGTGGCGAGCGGTTGCATCTGGGGCTCGGGTGCCTTCAAGTCTGTTGAGGCCATCGAGTCCTGTGGGCTGACGGAGAAGACAGCGGGAGTGTTCAAGGGGCCTCCGGTCCTGACCGGGGAGATCACTCAGTGGGTGTTGTCCGCCTGGTGTGGACATGTTCTTGCTCTGATTGAGCAGAGGAAACAGACTCCCAATCTGTCCGAGGTCGAGATCATCGAGTTGTACGAGGTCAAACGCGCAGCGGAGAAGTATGCCAAACGTCCGAAGTTGCATCGGGGTCAGGTCCGGGCTCGTTTCGATCTCGACGTGTACTCGTTGTCGCGGTGGCCTTACATCTCTTCCGATGATCTGGAAGATTTTCCCTACGACGAGGGAACAGAGGTTGAGGTTGTCGCTGACTTCAAGTCAGCGAACGCACCCGCAGGGATCTGGGATGATCTCGATGGGGACCAGAACCGATTTGGTCGGGTGACCATCAACACAAATACGCCTACTCAGTTCCTCATGCAGAACGTGACGGTTACCGAGTTCCGGGAGCAGATCTCGGAACTTACGGACACCATTCGACATGAGGTCGAGCATTTGGGTCAAACCCTTATGGGTGACGTCCTCATGATTGAGGGGGGTCGTCGTGGTGGTCCTCGATCCCGAGGAGACAACGACGATTTGAAGGACATCGAGTTCTACCCCAGGCTTCGAGATGAGGTTCAGAGGTTCATCCGATCGCTCCGGCGTTATCCGAAGTCCGAGTGGCGTGAACACCTCCGAGACTTTGCGGAGACAGAGGGGATTCTGGGGTCGCTCTACAAGAGCGACCGTAAGCGGTGGCAGAAGGCTGTCGGTGAGTTCTTCGCCGAGGTCGAGAAGAGAGTTTCGATTCCAGGCGCTTCCTTGAAGTCTGCTCGCATCGAGCGGATTCAGATGAAGCGAAACGCCGCCGCTCGGCTTCGGATGGATTGGCGATGAATGTCTACAAGCTCCTGTCGGAGATCGACCCCGGCACACAGGACGTGCTCGACATGCCGACTCCGGCATGGCTCGACCGTGAGTATCCGTATGTTCCTCCACCGGGGACGGACTGCGCACTCAAGGAGCTTGAGTACCTGATCTCCCTGATCCCAGAGAGAGGTAAGTGGTCTGCTTTCATCAAGGATGCGGATGAGGACATGCAGGGTCTTTTCGTGACCTTGTGTTCCGAGTTGGGTGTTCCGTGTGATCGGAAGTCTCTTGATTCGATGGTTTCGGACGCGGTGGTTCTCATCACGAAGATGAAGTGGTTGTACAACCGTCCACGTCCGTACCAGGTCGCAGCGAAGCATGGGATTCACTTCACTCCCATGGGCAGCAAGACCGCACGCACTCCGGCGTATCCGAGTGGTCACACCATCCAAGCGTATCTTCTGGCGTCTCGGCTGAGTGAGAGGGCTCCGCAACACCGCAAGGCGTTCATGAAGTTGGCCCACCTGATCTCGTACAGCCGTATGGTCGGCGGGTATCACTGGCCGAGTGACATCACGTTCGGCAAGGACGTGTTCCGCCATGCTGTGATGCCGCACATGCCGTCGAGTGTCCGGGTCGCCTCCAAGTACAAGGACAAGAAGGAAGTGCCCAAGTCCGATGGTAAGGGCACCACGACTGTCTACGAGTACGGACCCCGACAGGTGGCGAAGCGTCACAAGGACAAGGCAGTCCGCATCGAAGCCCTGCGAAAGAAGATGGGTGACCTTCGCCAGAAGGCTCGCGGTGATCTGACTGCGAGTGACCCCGAGACACGACTGACTGCGTTGGCCGTGTGTCTGATGGATGAGACATACGAGCGCGTTGGAAACGAGCAGTCCGCCAAGGATGGTCACTACGGGGTCACCAACTGGACAGCAGATCACATCACGTTGTCGGACAAGGCGGCGACCATCCGGTACATCGGCAAGTCTGGTGTCAAGCACGAAAAGAGGGTCACGAACGCTCGTGTGCTCGCCGCGCTTCGCAAGGCTCTCAAGGGCAAGGGCAAAGGCGACAAGGTGCTCTGCGACGGTGATGAGTGCTCGATTCTCGCCAAGGATGTGAACGCCTACCTCAAGCCGTATGGGATCACGGCGAAGGACATCCGAGGGCTTCATGCCAACGAGGAGATGAAGCACCACCTCAAGGCGCAACGCAAGGCAGGACCGGCTGACCTTCCGAACTCACGGAAGGAGAAGGACAAGATTCTGAAGGCCGAGTTCCAAGCGGCTCTTGATCTCGCTGCCGCAGCCGTGGGACATGAGGCGTCTACGTTGCGGAGTCAGTACCTCGTGCCCAGCATGGAGGATGCATACGTCCATGACGGCACGGTGATCGACAAGTTGGACAAGAAGGCTTCGTCTCTGGACGGATTCTTGGATGGCTTCTTTCGCCGTCACCCGAAGTTGTCCAAGTACCGACGCCTGATTCGGTTTCGTGACCGAGAGCAGGGTTCGTCGTCGGGACACGGTGAAGCCCGACAGCATGGGGATGAGGTCTGGGTGTTTCCGAAGTTCTGGACTCACCAGCAGGGAGTACAGGACTTCGTGTTGGCCCACGAGATCGGGCATTGGGTCAAGTCGAATAACGCTTTCGGCTCCGCGTTCATGGACGCGGCACGGTCGGTTGGGGTAGACCCGTGGGATACCCCCAACCTCCCCTTCGGTCAGTTCAACATGGAAGAGGCGTTCGCGGATTCCTTCGCTTCCTACTACACGGACGGCGACGTGAAGCGTCGATACCCTGAGTGGACCCGGTTGGTGGAGGCGGTCGTTTCCGGGGGTCGCACAGCAACCCTCTCCGACTCCGAGCGCGAAGACCGAGAAGACGAGGCACAGGTTCGACAGTCCCCGAAGAAGAAGCCGCCTCGCACGGACAAGGAGCGTCGGCTGGTCAAGGATCGGGACAACGCCGAGGACGACCCCGACGAGAAGCAGGATCGGAAGGATCGCTCCACCAACTTCAAGGATGCGAGTGCTCGGGTCGCTCTCCGCTTCCTGCTCGCGCAAGAAGACGGTGATGCCGATGGGGGCAAGGGTAAGGCCAGTGGTGCTTTCATCCAGTTCATGGAGGAGGAAGGCGACACCGAGGTCAACAATCCTGACACGGGCAACAAGGCCAAGGTTCGCAGTCTCCGGGGTCCGAAGGGGCGGAAAGAAGTTCAGCGGATGTTCCAGGATTGGCTCGACAAGAAGAAGAAGGACAAGGCCGAAGGCGGCGGTGATGGTGGGGATACGCCCACGGAAGAGAAGGCGGAGGCTCCGGCTACTCGTAAGGATGCCGAGAAGGCGATCGGCAAGTTTCTTGGGAAAGCCTCGTCTCAACTGAAAGACCTGGACGATGATGAGATTCTCGCTGTTGCGGAGATTCTTGAGGGTGCCTCCGATCAGATCAGCGAGTCTCTTGAAGACCCTTCTTCTTGGTCGAAGATTCTCCAGAAAGCTGATGGATCAAACGAGGTGATCCGAAGAGTTGGCGACGATGAGAACCCCCCTTCTCCCAAGGAGATTGCGGAAGCAATCATCGCGAGCCGCACCGCCGAGATGATGAAGGATCCCAACCTCTTGTTTTCTGCGCGGCCTCTGGATCAGGTCAGCTTGGATGATGTTGGTGACGACATGTCTTCTGTGAGGTCCACGGTGGCAGACCGGGCTGTGGAATCCTTGGGTAGGTATCAGGCCCTGGACAAGACTATCCGGGACGCACATCGGGAATCTCTTGAGAAGACTCTCAAGGATCTTGAGGGAGAGGGTAAGGACAACAGCGAGCGGTACGCGGCTGTTCTGGGTCAGTATCAGGGTTTGGTTGTCGCCTCCGTACTTGAAGACGGGGATGATGCTCGTGGCGTCAGCCCTACCTACGCAGGAGTCTTGCGGGCCGCTCAAGCCCAGGGCCGAATCAATGACTTCGTTCGCGCAAACATTGCGGGTGCAGCTTCGGGGGATGAGACGACTCAAGCTCAGATCCGGAAGATTGTCGAGGACATCGACAACGATGACCTTGTCGACATGATCCCCGAGGACAGTCCGGCACATGGCATCGTCTCGGCGCTGGCAAACGACGATTACCTGGCCACGATGGACCAGGAGTCCCAAGACATGCTGCGTCAGTTGGCGAATGACTTCATGCTCGACGGGATTATTTTTGCCGATGCTGATCTGGTCGGTCAGGGAAAGACAGTCAGAGAGATCAAGGCTGATCCCACACGTCGTGGTCCGCGTTTTCGTCCGGCATTCAAGGCGCTCTCGGATTGGTGGGATGAGATCCTTGCCAAGGTCCGTGCGAGCAAGAAGGCGAGTGTACAGTCCACCTGGGACTTTACACCCTGGCCTTCGGTACTTTGTGTTTCAAGTCGATAGGTCTTCTATACCGCACGTCTATGGGTAGACCCTCGGGCGTGGCCCCTTTCCTCACTGGAGAATCATCATGAGCAAGCTGACTCGGGCAGGCGCTCGGAACCTTACCGCAACCATTGACCGCATCGCGTCCACCATCCAGGAGAATGCTTCTCTTCTCGGGATTGACGCCAAGATCGCACAGGACTTCGCTTACCGATGCGACCTGATCTCGGATGCGGTTGAGACGACGGCGGTCCACAACTTCCCGAAGGCTGCTGCCGATTTCTCCGCCGATGAGATTGGCGAAGAGGTTCCCGGCCCGCTGCTCGACGGTGAGGTTGAGCACGATGCTGCGGGTCACTTCACTCAGGGTGAGTTCTCGGAGTTGACCGAGGTTGCTGAGAAGCTGGCGAAGGCTGCAACCCTTCTCGCCAACGTCGGATCTGTCAAGTCCGGTTCCGACGAGTCCGTGAAGGACTACGGGTTCGACCTCATCAAGTGATCAACCCGTGGGGGATTCATGCGCCGTAAAGCCGTGAATAACGTCAACTACCAAGAGCGTTCCAAGGAGTTCTCCGTTGGAGACATCGTGACTCCTTTCGGGGTTTGGGACGCGCAGGGTGGTCGTGTAACTGCCGTCTGGCCTGCCATCGGCATGGTGGACGTGGAGTTCTCCATCGGGAACCGGCGTTACCCGGTCGAAGACCTGCAACGCATTGACGGCAACGGAAACGCTGCTCCCCCCCACACCAACTCGGTTCCGGGTGGTCAGCCCACGGTTCAGGTTCCGGGTGGTCCGAGCGAGTCGCGGGTTGCGGCTGCGTTCGAGAAGAAGTCGCTCTACTGGGCTGAGCGTGATCGCAAGTACCGCATGACCAAGCCCGAGGTCAGTGCAGGATGTCCCAACTGTCCGAAGTGCGGACAGGGCTTCCCGCTCAAGAGGGCGATCTATAAGCGGCGCGACGGCTCCAGCGAACGGCTGATGGGTTGTCGCGGTTGCATGTTCTTGATCAAGGACGCCGACATCGTGAACTTCGGTCCCGTCAGCGAGATCGAGATCGAGGGGCAGGGCTGATGGCGTTCCTCAAACAAGCCAACGCGATGATCGTCCATCCTCGGATCTCTTACCAAGGATGGGGCGGTATTCGCAAAGTGGCCTCGACGGGGTCGAGCCGGAACCTGACGGACCAGGCTCGCGAGATTCTCGGTGAGAATCTGACCTCGGACCGGTATCTCGTCACCCACTGCACGATTGTGGCTTCGGTGGATGTGGATTCCGTTCCCGGTGCCAAGTTGGGCAACGTCCGGGTGGGGTCAAAGACCGTTGATCGCCGATACGCCGACTACCACATCAAGCCCCAGTGTTCTCAGTTCGTGAACAACAACGGGGACTCGTGGAGTCGGGATGTGCTCCGCATGGCGTTCCCGACCTTCATCGGGTCGCATAACTTCCGTGAGCACGTCCAGATCGAAGAGCAGTCCAAGGGTCGGATTATCGACGCCGCAGCACGCGACATCGGTGATTCCCTCTATGTGGACATTCTCGTTGCCACTGACCGCAAGCACGCGGCGCTGGTGCAGGACATCGAAGCCGGGAAGATGGCGACCCTCTCCATGGGCTGCACCACCGACTTCACGATCTGCTCTCAGTGTGGTCACTTCGCGGTGGATGAGACCCATCTTTGTGATCACATCAAGTACGCGAAGCTCAACACGTTCTTGGACGATGCTGGGCAGAAGCGTGTGATCGCAGAACTGTGTGGGCACAAGGACTACCATGACAACCCTGATGCACCGGGCGGCGTTCGGTTCATCGAGGCCAGTTGGGTCGCGGTCCCTGCGTTCCCTGGTGCTGTGATGCGGAACATCCTTTCCCCCGGAGAGGTGTCCGACGAGCAAGTTCGTAGGGTTCTTGCTTCCCCTCCCCCACAGTGGTCCGACACTGCCATCGCGAAGGCCGCCAAACTCACGGTGCCCTCCAGCACCTACAGCCGCACCGCCGAGTTCGATTTCGGGGATGAAGGCGGTGAGGATACGGCTCCTGCCGAAAAGGCTCCTGCGGCACCGTTCCAGGATGTTGAGGATGCACTCTACGAGAATCTGAAGTCTCGGGTGAGGAAGCGCATCGAGAAGGAACTGTCTCAAGACACGGTTGAGGATGAGATCGAGTCCGGCTCGATCATGGAGCCCAACGACAACGTGATCAAGGAAGCATCGCGCAAGCGTTACGCGAGTGCGGTTGATACGGTCGTTCGGGTTGCCGCATCTCCCGTTGCTCTGATCGACGGGGTCGCACAAATCAACTCTTCTTTCGGGGTACAGGTCGACCGAGACCTGTATCGGACAGCGTTGAAGGCTGGTAATCCGTTGGATTACCACTCCCCTGAACGCTATCTCTTCGCTTGCCGCAAGGCATCGGGCCGGAAACTCAGTTCTGCCGAAGTCCGGGTTGTTGTCCGGCTTGGCAACCTGCTTGCTCGTTGGGCAAGCAACAACAACCCAACCCAATGAACCAATCTCATTCATGGAGAGAATCATGCGTCGTCGTATGACTTGGAACGATGGGGTTCGGCAGCGTCGAGCCTCTTCTGAAACCCCACACGAGGGTCCCGCCTCTCCGGCTTATCAGCCGGAGCCCGGTCCGGACGCCTACGACATCGGTGGCCCCTCGGAGTTCGCAGAGGATCCGCACCCCGGACCCTACGCCAACTCGGCACACCCCGCCACTCCCGATGAGGGTCCTGCCAGCCCCGCCTACAAGGCTGCTGCTCTGGAGCGCAAGGCCGCCAAGTGCATCCGTATCGCTACCGCGATGCTGGGCCGCACCGCTTCGGTCAGCGCCATCGAGGATCAGGCTCTCGTTCTGATGGACCTCACCGACCGTCAGATCCGTGCCTCCCTCGCCCGCATCGCCGAGGAGTCCGACGACTCCGATGATGACGATGATGATGAGGAGGAGGAAGAGGAGGTTGTGGTCGAGGAGTCCAAGAAGAAGGCTTCCCGTCGCCGTCAGATCGCTCGCCTTCAGCGTCAGATCCGTCGTCTCGCCGCAGAGGACGAGGACGACGAGGACGAAGAGGCAGACGAGGATGAGGAAGCCATGTCCAAGAAGAAGGCTGGCTACCACATGATGAGCGATGAAGAGTCCGTGCTCGATGACATGCTCCTCGAAGAGATGCTCATCGAAGAGGACATGATGGAGAAGATCTCCGAAGAGCATGAGGGAATGGGCGACGAGGAGTCCCTGCTCGCTGATATGCTCGCCGAAGAGGGCATGGTTCCCATGAGCATGGGAGATGAGTCGATGACCGATCCGACGGACCACTCGATGGCGATGGCTGATCCGATGGGTGAGGTCGATGTCGTTGAGGATGAGATGATGATCCTCGCGAAGCTCTTCACGGACAAGTCCGCTGCCGACGAGAAGGAAGAGGAGGCCGAGGAGAAGGCCGCCGAGACCATCCAGGAGGAGGCCGAGCACAAGGCCGAGAAGAAGGCTTCGCTGCGTCCGCAGCCGAAGAAGGCTTCCGCTGGTGCAGACCGTCTCGGAGGAATCTCGAAGGAAGCCGCTACTGAGATCAGTGATCTCTCCGGCCTCTGGGAGTCGGCTCCCGACGTGAGCAAGTTCTTCTAGGACTTGCCGCCTGATACGGCTCATTGTCATGAGCCGTCGATCCCCCGCTCGATTCGTTCGAGCGGGGGATTTTCGTTCAATATCTTTTTTATACGAGTCCCCTATGTGTGTGGGTGCTCTGCCCGCACCATTCTTTTCATCCCGCCCCTGTAAACAGGGAGCAACAGGTAGGAGAACATCATGCCTTTGCTTGGACAGGCGAGCGGCGGCTGGACTGAGAGCAGCAGTGCTCTGCGGATCCTTCACGTCGGTATTCGCAACTCCGTTGGCGTCCTCACCACGGACGCTTTCACGCAGACCAACCCCGTTGGCTCTCTCGGTGGCGCTCACGCTGCCCCCACCTCTGCTGGATTCGACTCCAGCATCCTCGGCGTCCTCGGCGGTTCCGTGGCGTTCTCCCGTGGCGATGCCGGTGGCGGCTCCAACGAGATCGGTGGTCCGCCCGCTACCGCCAATGTGGCGGGGGTTGTTCCTCTCGGTGTGTTCATCAACACCGCCGCAGGCAACGACTTCGAGAACCAGCCCGCTGTCGCTTCCGACAAGGGTCCCTACGTCTCGGGCCAGGGTACCTACGGCAACAGCCTCTTCGAGACGAGCAGCAACGCTGCCGCTGCGATCACCTACACCACGGGTGACGCTCTGTACGCTTCGGAGAACGGCTTCCTGACCAACGCCGCTGCCGACGAGTACAACCAGGCTGCTGTCAACAACGCGGCGTTCGCGGAACTCGTCATTGGTGTCGTCAAGATGCCGAACGACATCGTTCAGGCCGAACTCGTCTACGACCAGCGCATCTGACGCTGACAACTTCAACACCTTCAGACTTCGGAGAAAAACATGTCTGTTTCCAACGCAGTGAAGGCGAAGCTGATCAGCGACTACATTGGTAGTGCCGCTGGTCGGGCCAAGCTCGCCGCTTCCATGACCCAGCCCCTTCGTCTCCGCCGTGACTACATGGCCGTTGGCCGCAAGACCTTCCTGGTCGAGCAGCTTCCCGACGGAGCCCTTCCGATCTACGACAAGGATCCGGACGTGACCGCGTTCGTGGTTGGTGAGGAAGGTGAGAACATCATCGCCGTCACCAAGCCGCGCCGTGTGATCTTCCCCCTCTTCGAGATCGCGTCGAACCCCGAGATCCCGCTCACGCAGATCAAGGAGCGTCGTTTCGACCTCATCGAGCGCGCCCAGGACCTGGCTCGTGCCCAGATCCAGGCTGCCGAGGACGAGCGCGTCTTCGCCACGATGGACGCGGTTGCTACCAACGGCTTCGACAGCCTTGGCAACGTCAACCCCGACATCCCCGTCGTCGCACCGATCTCCGGTGACGTTCTCGCCGACGCCTACAGCCTGATCGAGCGTCAGGACCTGCGGGTGGCTCGTGTCTTCATGAATGCGCGTGACTATGCGGATCTCCGCAAGTTCGGTCGCGACATCCTCGATGTCGAGACCCAGCGCGACCTCCTGAAGACTGGTCTGATGGCGACCCTCTGGGGCGCTCAGATCATCGTCAGCCGCCTGGTTCCGGTCGGTACCGTGTACGTCTGTTGCGAGCCTGAGAACTTCGGACGCATCCCGGTTCGTACCGAACTCACCGTCCTCTCCGCAGACGATCCGAAGGCTCGTACCATCGGCTTCTCCTGCTTCGAGAACATCGGTATCGGTTGCTTCAACCCTCGCGGTCTGACTCGTCTGACGATCACCCGCCCGTAGTCGGAAACGCCGGTCTGACCGGCGTTTCCGAGAACCCCGACAGGTTACCCTGTCGGGGTTTTTCGCGTTTATGTGAAGGCACGGGAGCCCATCTTGGTGTTCAGCCGATGACGTCGCCAAACCTCCCGGCAGGGCAATCCATCACGAGAAGATCACGTCGCACCACTCGTCTCCGTGTATCACGCTGAGACCGTCGGGCACGGTTCCGCCAAGGGCGGCTTCCATGTCTCGCATCTCCAGAAACGCTGCGGTGAGATCATCCTCACCTAGATGCTCTTGGATGCGGAGCAGCCACGGCAACATGCTGTACTGCTTGGTGTCCTCGTCTGTGTCGTTCTCCTGGATGGGGATCCAGTAGGCGAGGGCGGTGAGCAGACGCTCCTTCGGCGTCTGCTTCAACGACTCCACCACCACGGAGTCCATGCGGACTCCGTGAGCCTCAGCCCTTCCGGAATCGTAGTGGTCGAGAATCTTCTTGGCGTGCTCGCCGGGGTAGACCTCTGCCACGCGGCGGAATGTCGCCTCGGTTTCGGCACGGGACGCCTTGCGGCGGGCGAGGAGTTGGTGGATAGCTGCGGTGTCGAGAGGGCGAATCGCGACAGACATGGGGTCTCCTTCTGGTCTCATAAAGGGAGACGCATCGTCGTCGCGTTTGCGGACAGATGAGGATCACATTTCTGGGCCGACCTCAACGTCAGCCCAGTTCTCGTGGTCCAGGTTCAGCGAGTCTGGCACCGGGTAGTCGCCAAAGAAGTGGTTGCACATGCGGGACTGCTCCCGGAACGCTTCCATGGGATTACCCTCATCAAGCGCCTTCCGGATCTTCTGAAGGAAGGGGAGGAGAGGTCTGTCGTTGTCGGGGTCGGGATCTCCTGTCTCAACCGAGATCCAGAAACTGACGTTCTCGGACAGTCGTTCCACGGGCGGGATGCCCAGGTTGATTCGGATGCTTTCGTCGTCCTTTTCCCAGGATGTCCTCCACCTGAGGACACGTTCTCTCTGCTCGCCCTTCAAGAAGGTCAGCCAGTTGGCGACTACCTTTTCCAGCCGGTCGTGGCGAGCTTGGATGACGTTCTGGATGGCGCTCTCGGAGAGCGGGTACGTGACGGTCACGTTCATGGGTTCCTCCTGTGTTCAATGGTGTAGACGGAGGAGGGACTTTCCTACGGACAGGGGGGCTTTCATTTTTTGCGTCGGGTACTGTTCTCATAGAGGAGGGGGGCAGATGCGGATTGCGGTGAGCGGGACAATCGGTGCGGGGAAGTCCACGCTGTGTGATCATCTATCGGAGGCGTTGGGCTATGAGGTCTTCGATGAACCCGTGGCGGACAATCCGTACCTCGATGACTTCTACTCAGACCCCCATCGTTGGGCCTACGACGCACAGATCTTCATGGTGTCTCACCGATTCCGACGGCAGATGGAGGTGGTCCACGCCGCCGAGCACAAGGGGTTCATACTCGACCGCTGCTTCCATGAAGACCGGGTGTTCGCAGAGGTCAATCACGAGATCGGACACATCAGCGACCGTGACTGGAATACCTACCTGCACCTGTACGAGTCGTTCTGCCGGGTCGTACCCCCACCGGAGATCGTGGTCTACCTGAGAACCAGCCCAGAGGTCGCTTCGCAGCGCATCCGTCAACGGGGTCGGGAGTCAGAGCAGAGCATCTCGATGGAGTACATGCGTCGGTTGCACTATGCCTACGACCGATGGTTCCAGCGCATGAAGACCAAGACGAAGGTGCTGGTGTTCCCGTGGGACAACTACAACGATCCGGGTTGGTGGGGTGTGCGGGAGAGCCTGGAACGACATCTTCACCCAGCTAAATCGGCCAACCCTCGGGATTCTTGAGGATCTTGAAGACGCGATAGAAGGGAACCATGTCTGATGGTGTCTTCTCGTTGCACATCGGACATTGAATCTCTGCTTCGATGTCTTCTTCCGACTGGAACTCGGGCCAGACAAAGTGGCAGTTGGGGCATTCGGGTGCGAGCCATTCTTCAAGGAACTCTTGCTCAACGAGTGCTTCCGTGATCGCCTTGACCTGATTTCTGGGAAGCTCTGTCTGTTCCGCCATCTGATTGATGGATAGGTATTTCTCACCTAGCACCCGAGAGAGGTCTTTAGGGAGGATGGCCTCTCCGGCTGTGTCGTCCTTGTGTTTCACCTGGAAGATCGACTCTTGGCGGTTTTCGCCCACTCCTCTTCGGTCACCCACTCTTTGCCGGTCCAGACGAGACCGTCTCTCGTTTCTCCGATAGACGGGGATGGGATCTTGACCGTGCGGGCTGCGGATACGGAGACACCAGTTTTTGAGAATGCCATCGCTTCGATCTCCTTTCTACCGGGTAAGGCATAGACGACCCATTGAGCATCACGGGAGATGTTGTGGTCCTACTGCTTCTGGCAGCGTCATATGGTGTGTGTTTCGGTCTGATGAATGAGAAGGTTCCTTCTCTGAACCGGTTTCTCTACTGGCTTCCTGTTTTTCGACAGCCGGACTTTGGGACCAACTTCTTTTCTCGCATGTTCGAGTGCTCTTACTGCACAGGATTCCATACGGGCTGGGTCGTCTGGGTGACATATCAGCCACCTCTTTCAGTAAGTGATGCCGTTGAGGTGATTTGGTTTGCGTTCGCCTCTTCGGTCTTCTGCTACTCGGCAGATACAATCCTCCAACACATCGAGCGGTGATGTGATGTCCAAGACCAAGACAGTTTCGTGTCCCGTAGAGACGGGAGGGGATTTCGGTGTCTACGCCAACGCCTTTCGGGTTCTCTCCGACGGTCCCGATGCGGTGCTGGACTTTTGCCTCTACTCGGAGGCGGAGGGGGTGGCGAAGACGGTTAGTCGAGTCAGGGTATCCCCTTCCTTCTTGCAGGTGATCTTGGCGAGGTTGGGGTCAGCCGTTCGGGTCGAAACGGATGTCTACCTTCTACCTGAGATCGAAGGGATGAACTGATGGGTATTATTCCACAAGGAGTTTCCATGCAGCAGTACGTCAAGGGTGAGTTCCAGACCTTCCGAACGATCACCAAGATCCATCTTGGTGCTCTTTCTGACAACCTCCATGAGGGAGAGGAGGTCGAGTTCGATGGTTTCACGATGCGGCGGGGTGGTGAGACTCATCCACTTCATTCGCTGCGTGGAGCCATCAAAGCTGGCTGGTTGATTCCACAGGACGCTCCTGACGCTCGGTATGTCCCGAAGCCCGCTGGGGTCGTGGTTCACAAGGCTGATGGGGTCAATGAGGGCGCTGTCGAGATCAACGTCGAGGTCAATGCCGAGAATGACAACGTGGGATCTATCTCTAGCGTCCGTCCGGAGGGGGCTCCGGCAACACATCGGGCTACGAATGCTGGTGAGCGGAGCGGTGATTCTGACGGCGAGGTCGTCGCTCGCTTCAAGACTTCGGCAAAGCAGGGTGCGGTCACGGTAGGTAAGGATGATCGCCGTGTCGTTCAGAGCTTGGACAACAAGTCTTCTGTTGAGGTCGAGCGTGTCAAGGTCGCTCGTGCTGTCGCCACAGGCGATGTCCAGGAGGCTATCGGCGGTGAGTCCCTTGAGGAACTGCTCCCCGAGGCTGCATCGGCTGGGACACCGGAACCCGGTGTTGTCGGAACTTCTGATTCGGAGGCTATTTCCGAGTATGATTCCCGTCTGGAACTGATCCGTCAGTTCATCCCCGGCTTTGAGTGGGACCTCTCTGTGCAGTGGCGGAAGAGGGCCAAGGCGGCTGTGGATCAGTACGGCAAGATTCCAGCCGTGATGGACTACATCCTCTCGGTTGAGACGGACTCGGTGAAGAAGGAAATCGAGAAGCGTATGGGTAGCCGGTAGACAGCCTATCCGTTGCCGTGGGGCAAGGAGACTCAACATGCGGTACCTGTTTCTCGCCTTCGCTCTGATCTTCGTTTCGCCGGTCTATGCGCAGGATGCCTCTCCTCCCGAGGCTGTGGAAGCGGCTGCGGACGCACCAGAGGACGCAGCACCCGAAGCTGATGCACCCGAAGCTGATGCACCCGAAGCTGATGCACCCGAAGCTGATGCACCCGAAGCTGATGCAC
>Ga0070754_10000691_pt1 | contig 30004 bp, 40 predicted proteins | sample VirMetDEL_Sep_01_FD_75181 | JGI IMG/M metagenome (GOLD analysis project Ga0070754, IMG submission 75181) | Aqueous microbial communities from the Delaware River and Bay under freshwater to marine salinity gradient to study organic matter... | ecosystem: Environmental > Aquatic > Marine >...
GCTTCATATAAATAAGACCACCTTTTGGGGTGGGGGGGTCAGCGCGACTTGCCTTATATTGACCACCATAACCCATTGACTATGACTGCAAACCGAAAGGCGGCAGCTCTGAAGGCCCTCCAGGGCAGCGACAGGCCCAGCCGCGACCTCCAGCCCGTACTTAAGAAGCTCCCCGAGAAGCCACGACCCGTGTTTACCCTTAGTGACGCGGAGCTTCAGATCTACGAGAACCTCATCGAGCACCTCAGCGAGTACCAACTCCTGCACACCGTGGACAGCATCGGCCTCAGCGCCATGGCCAAGAACATCGCCATCATGCGGTGGTGCGCGGAAGAACTCGAAGGCATCGACGATGTTATCCAAGTGTTCGAGAATGGCACGTCCAACGTCAGCGGATTGTACACTGCCTACACCAAGGCGCTCCAGTCCTTCCAAAGCATGATGGGCAAGTGGGGGCTGTCGCCTGTGGATCGCGAGAAGATTGCGGGCATGGTCATCGGCCACGACCAAGACGACGTGTACGAGAAGCTCAAGCAGCAGTAATGCCGTATGTCAACAGAAAAGAGAAGAGAAGGCCGTGGAAGGCCAAAGCGAAGGGTAAGAAGTCCAAGCCGCAGCAAGGCAGGACATCCTCGCCCGACAAGCGGTATCATACGTCCCAATGGCAAAGGACCAGACTGCTTGTGTTGCAACGCGACCCCTGTTGCGTGTTGTGCGAAAAGCTCGACCGCGTCACCCCCAGCCACGTCGCTGACCACCACCCACCAGTGCGTATGCGGTGGCAATGGCCCGACGACAGATTCTACGACATCGAAACTATCAGAGGGTTGTGCGACCACTGCCATGCTAGGGTTAGTGGACGGCAAGCCCACGGCAAAGCATGAGTACGCTACCCACATATGCGCAGTATGCGGACGACATCACCTCGGGGAGGATAGTGTCATCGAAGTACGTTAGGCTGGCATGCGAGAAGTTCTTTGACCTCTTCGAGGACGACAGGTACTTCTTCGATGCTGACGATGCTTCACGGTACATTACCTTCTTCGATCAGTTCCTTAGGCACAGCAAAGGCAAGTTTGCGGGCCAGCCCTTTACCCTGCTGCCATGGCAGGAGTTCTTGGTGGCCAACATCTTTGGGTGGAAGCACAGCGATACGGGCCACCGCAAGTACCGCACCGCATACATCCAAGTGGGACGTAAGAATGGTAAGTCCACGCTACTCAGTGGGTTGAGCTTGGCCATGTTGGACTTTGACAATGAGCCTGGCGCTGAGGTCTACTACGCTGCTGTCAAGCGCGACCAAGCCCGCATCGTCTTTGAGGAGGCACAGCGCATGGTCAAGGCCAGCCCCATCCTCAACAAGCGCATCGGGTGTCACCGTGCCAACATGCACGTGACCAAGACTAACAGCAAGGCCGAACCTCTTAGCAGCGACAAGAACAGCTTGGACGGCCTCAACAGCCACCTTGCCGTTGTCGATGAGTACCACGCCCACCCAACGAGCCACGTCTACAACGTGCTGAAGTCTAGCATGGGATCACGGCTACAGCCACTGATGATGACCATCACCACCGCAGGGTTTAACGTCGATGGGCCGTGCTTTCAGTTGGCCCGCACATGCAAGGAGGTGCTTGAAGGCAAGAAGGAGGACGAGAGCTTGCTTGCCCTCATCTACGAGTTGGACGAGGATGACGACTGGAAGGACGAGGAGGTGTGGATCAAGGCCAACCCTAGCTTGCACGAGAGCATCAGCATGGACTACCTCCGAGAGCAGAGTGTACAGGCCCGCAACTACGGGGGTGCTGAGGAGGTGAACTTCAAGACCAAACACTGCAACCTGTGGGTTCGCAGTGAGGTCACATGGATACAGGACGAGGTATGGATGGATAACGAGCACAGCAGGTTCACTCCCGAGGAGGGGCAGCTCTGCTATGGCGGTCTTGACTTGGCAAGCGTCAACGACTGGAGTGCGCTGTGCCTAGCCTTTCCCCGCGAGGGTGGCGGCTACGACACCAAGCGCTTCTACTGGTTGCCCGAGGCTGCGGTGGAGCAGCGCCTGTACAAAGACGAGAACACCATCTACTTGCAACTCAAGGATGCCACGGAGGTCACGGTGACGCCAGGCAACGTCTGCGACTACGACTACATCCGCAAGGCCATCAGCGGTTACTACGTTGAGAACGGGCAGGTCAAGTACGACGAGGACTGCATCATGAGTCGGTACAACATCAAGAGCATTGCGTATGACCGATACAATTCTACGCAGCTTGTAATCAACCTACAGAACGACGGGGTGGAGATGAGTCCCATGGGCATGGGCTTCGTCAGCATGAGCGCCCCGATGAAAGAGCTATACCGCTTGGTCCTTGAGGGCAAAATCAATCACGAGGGCGATCCTGTCCTCAGGTGGATGGTGGGCAACGTAAGCGTGGCCTACGACCCTGCCCTAAACATGAAACCCGACAAGGCAAGGAGCGGAGACAAAATTGACGGCGTAGTGGCACTGGTCTGTGCCATCGGAGAGGCTATGACGTATGAACATGACGACAACACACTTCCTGATGATTTCAACATACGATTCATATGAAACCCAAGCGCACATGCGAGGAGGAGCTGGCCCTCGCTAAAAAGCTCAGCAGCCCCGAAGGATTCCTGGCGGAGTACCAGAGTCGCTTGTATAAGTTCGAGCGCAACATCGATGCGTACTACAGCGTCGAGGATGACTTCGAGCGTATCTTCGGACGGACGAGGTATAGTTGCTACCAGAGCTTCCACACCATCATGCGTCGCCTCATCAAGAGTCGAACAAAGTAGTACAAACCATAGTGTATATGGGTTATCATTGCGAACATGGCTGAAAACCGCACTGGCCTCCTAGGCCGCATCCGTAAGGCATTTAGCCAACCTACTGAGACGGAAGAGCGTTCATTTGCCAACGTGCATATGGGAGCGAGCTTTCCCTTTGTGCCGACTACGACAGGCTTCTCACTTAGTGAGGACGGAGCGTTAGCGGTTAGCGCAGTTTACGCATGCGTCAACAAGATCAGTAGCACCATTGCGAGCATGGACCTCCATCTCTACGAGAAGGACGAGGATGGCAAGCGTATGGTGGATGCACACCCCAGCCTGTACTTGTTGGACCAAGCACCCAACGAGTACTTCAACCCGTTTCAATTCTTCCAGCACTTGGTCAGCGATGCCCTCATCCACGGATGCGGTTACGCTGAAATCAAGCGCAATCAAGCGGGCGACCCCATCAGCTTGGAGATGATCTCTCCTACCAAGGTCCGCATGAAGACCGTGGACGGCCGACGCATGTACATCCACGATGACTACAGCGACGCCTTCTACAGCGACGACCTGTTGGTCATCGAATGCTTCCGTGGCCTCTCGCCCATCCGCGAGCACATGGAGAACATCACCTTGGGCTATGCCGCACAGATGTACGGCAGCAGCTTCTTTGGTAGTGGTGGGAACATGAGCGGTGTCTTGCACACCGACAAGATCCTCACGGAGGAGCAGTACAACAGACTCATGCAGACTTGGGACGCTAAGTATCACGGGATGAACGCAGCGCACAGCACCGCAGTGCTGGAGGCTGGTCTGCGTTACGAGCGTGTAGGTATCCCGCCCGACCAGTGTCAGTTCCTTGAGACCCGTAAGTATCAGGTCGAAGAGGTCTGCCGCATCTTCAACGTTCCCACATCCATGGTTCAGATGGATGCCAACGTCAAGTACAGCAACCAAGAGCAGCAAGACCTGTTCTTTGCTAAGCACACAATTGCTCCTTGGCTTCGCAACATCGAGCAAGAACTCAACAGGAAGTTGTTGAAAGGTACTGAGCGCAACAAGCGCATGTTCAAGTTCAACATGATGAGCCTGATGCGTGGCGACATGCAAGCCCGAGCGAACTACTACCAGACTCTCTTGTCTAGTGGCGTCTTCTCAATCAATGAGGTCAGGGCCATGGAGGACAAGAACAAGGTGGACCAGGGTGACCAGCACCTCGTCCAAGTCAACCAAATCCCACTTGACAGCATGGCTGCCTACGCAGCAAGCATCACGGGATCGAACAACGCAGGTAGCGATGGCTGACACCTATGGTGGATACCCTAAGGCTGCCCGTGCGGCTGCCCGTCGCGCTCTGAAGCACAAGGCTGACAAGGGCACGAGCTGTGGAACGAGCGTGGGGTGGGAACGCGCAAATCAGATTGCGTCTGGCGAGAAGCTCAGCCTGTCTACGATTAAGCGCACCTTCAGCTTCCTGTCACGCGCTAGCGTCTACAACCAAGGCAAGTTCTACGACGAGGATGGCAAGGAGATTTGTGGCAGCATCATGTACGCCGCATGGGGTGGGACTAGCATGCGCAACTGGTGCTCAGGTATCATTAAGAAATCAGAAAAAAAGAGCGACACTATGAACGACTTCGAAAGACGTTGCGGGGACATCCAGTTCCGCGACGAAGACGAGGGCCGCGTTGTAACTGGGTACGCTGCTGTGTTTGACGAATCCACTCGCATTGGCGAGGTGGACGAGGTCATCAGCCGCGACGCCTTCAGCGACAGCCTCAATGACGATGTGGTGGCTTTGTTCAACCACGATATGAATATGGTCCTCGCCCGCAGCACGGGTGGTGAGGGCACTCTCCGTATGGAGATCGATGAGAAGGGCCTCAAGTACACCTTCCGTCTTGGCAATCAAACGTATGCCCGCGACTTGGAGGAATCCATCGCTCGTGGCGACATCAAGGGAAGCAGCTTTGCTTTCACCGTGCGGGAGGATCAGTACGAGCGCCAAGACAATGGCCGCTACCTCCGTCGCATTGAGAAGATTGGACGTCTCATCGACGTATCCGTGGTCTCAGTGCCCGCGTACCCACAGACCTCTGTGGCCATGCGCGACATGATTGGTGCTCTTGAGGCACAATCGCAAGAAGAAATTCCAACCTCTAAGGCTCATCTCGTGAAGCTGGCTGAGGCACAATTGTCCATTCACAAACTAAAATCCTAACAGGATGAAAAACTCTCTCTCTCTCAAGGAGGAGCGCAGTGCCAAAGTCTCAGAACTTGAGGCGCTCGTTCAGGGTGCAAAGGCCGCTGACCGCGACTTCACCCAAGACGAGGAGTCGCGTCAAGCGACCCTCAATGATGATATTGCCGACCTCGACGGCAAGATTGCTAACGCGGAAAAGACTGAGGCTATCTTGGCCCGCAACGCAGCCATGACGGCTAGCGAGACTGCTGAGGACCGCGACATCGCCAAGGTGCAGCGCAGCTACAGCTTCGGTAAGGCCATCCAAGAGGCAGCAAGCACTAAGGGCTTGACGGGCTTGGAAGCAGAGATGCACCAAGAGGCACGCAACCAAGCTAAGAACGCTGGTGTGGCCACTACTGGTAACCTCCAGATCCCCATCTTCGAGCAGCGTGCTAACGTTGTCGGAGCGGCTGCTTCTGTCGCTGGTACAGAGCAGCTCAACACTTTGGCTGCCCTCGTGCCTAAGCCTCTCATCGAGTCTTTGGGTGCTCAGCGCATCACAGGTGTGTCAGGCGACATCAAGTTCCCTAAGCTGAACGCTGCCGCCACCTTGCAATCTGACGAGGCTACTACAGCTACCGAGTCTGCTGGCTTCGACACTGCTGTGACTATGTCTCCCGAGCGTGTTGGTGCTCGCCTCGACGTCTCTAACCAGACGTTGGCTCAGCTCAACGGAAGCTTGGAGGCTGTCTTGGCTGGTCAGATTGCCAACGAGATTGGCTCTGCTGTGGACCGCATGTTCTTCTCAGAGGTCATCGGAGCTATCGCAAACGGCGCTACGGCGGACACCGCTGCTGCGCTGCCTACATACGCTGAATTGACAGCCTTGGAAGGCGTCGTGGGTGATGCTCACGCTTTGGGCAACAACTGCGCCTACGTCACCACTCCTGGTATGCGCGCCCTCTTGGCGGGTCAGGGTAAGTTTGGTGATGGCTCAGGTCAGGCGTTTATCGAGAACGGCCAGTTGTACGGATACAACGTCGCTGCCACTAACATCGGCGAGTTGAGCAACGCTACCGCTGAGGTTGTGGCCTTGGTGTTCGGTGAGTTCTCTCACGCAGCCGTTTGCTACTGGAATGGTTTGGATCTCTTGATTGATCCTTACACCGAATCGCCTAAGGGCATCACGCGGATGGTGGCCCAAGTGTACGCTCAGGCCAAGCCTATGTACGCAGGTGCATTCACGCACATCTTGCTTGACGACGACTTTGCAGCGTAATAGCTGACTGAATAAACACGAAAGGGGGAGGGAATGTCCCTCCCCTTTTTTTCTCTCAAAACACCACGCTTATGGATTTCTATGACAGCCAGCAATTAGGAGGTTTCAGCAATTGGATTACGACGGCTGAGGCTAAGGCGCATCTGCGCGTGGATTTCGATGACGATGACACGTACATTGCAGAGTTGGCAACCTGCGCCCTTGAAGCGTGTGAGAAGATTGTGGGGTACAGCCACGGGGCGTTCAATCACATAGGGTACAGCGATACGTTTGACCGGGTTATCCATTTTCGCCAGCATGGTTTGACCAGCACCCCTACGGTGCAATACAAGAACGAAGAGGGAACACTTGTCACGGTAGATTCTTCAAACTACAGAGCGACATCCAGAAGTTACCCCGCAAAGATTGTCTTTGCCGACAGCTTTAACCTCACCAATACCAAGCACGACCCCGAGTTTCTACAGGTATCGTGGTCTAGCCAGATTACCACGGTAGACCCCATGGTCAAGCGGGCGGGCCTTATGATTATTGGTCATTTGTACGAGATGCGTCAGGACGTCGGCTACAGCCGTGTCTTTGAAGTTCCGATGAACAGCAAGTACTTGCTTGAAAAGTGCCGTAAACAATCATTCGCATGAATCTGAACCTCGGCCGCTTCGACAGGCAGATCAAGATATACAGACCAGTGACTGGTGGTAACGATGTGTTCAACGAACCTAACAATCGTTACAGCCTTCACCTGACGTGCTTCGCTTTCCGCAGAGACATTGAGTGGTCCACCATTGGGGAAGAGGTACACGGCAAGCAATTGGTAGTAGAAGCCCGCACGGAGTTCTACATCAAGGGTTGGCGTGACACCTTCCATGAGACAGCCATCGTGCTGTACAATGGTCAGTACTACGAGATCACACGTATCGACGAGATGGAGCGTCGTCGCTACACGCGTATCCTCTGCCTCCGTCGTGACAACTGGACACCATCAATCGTATGAGTAAGTTAGCGAGTGGGACATATGGAGTGTCGATGAAGTTCGACACCACTGCGTTTAAGAAGTTTGCAGCCGACTTGAAGAAGCTGGACCTCAAGGACCGAAAGAACTACATGCAACAGGCGTGCCGCCATGCTGCTGTACCCGTTCGTGATGCCATGAAGATGCATGCGCCCAAAGGCGACAGAGGCAAGCTCAAGAACAGCATCGACATCACACCACTTGCCGCCACGGGTCTCGGCTCTTTCTACGGTGTCCGTGTTGGGCCTATCATCCGAGGCCGCAGCAAGAAGAAGGTCAACATCGCACACTTGGTCGAGCTTGGCACAACTAAGAAGGTCAAGCGTCCCCGTAAAGGCAAGAACCGCTTTGTCTTCGACAGCCGCAAGAACCCAGGGCAGAAGGTGGTCACCCCGCGTATCTTCCATGGCCGCAAGGCAGACAGCTACGTGGCCAAGGCTAAGAGGGGTAAGGAGAGCGTAGTCAAGGCAAGGCTGGAGGATAAGATGAAGACGCTCCTACAGACTAAAATCGCGAAAGCAATCAAAAAGAAGTACTCATGATTCACGTTGTTATGAAGCGGCTTCTGGATAACCCTAGGGTCACCAACTTAGTGCCAAGTGACAACATCACGGCCGTCAAGGGTGAGCAGAGGATTGAGCGTCCACACATCATCGTGGACCTGCTCAGCACAGACCTCGACCGCACGAAAGAAGGTATGGTATTCGAGACCTACAACATCGAGGTCATGATCAGCCACACAAGCATGTTGTCGGCATGGCAAATCCACGAGGAATGCCGCTTGACTCTTGACAACTACAGCAAGTCCAACTTCTTGGTGGGTACTCTTGGACCTTACGACGTCAAAATCATTCGCCTTGCTGACATCAGCACGGATGCTCATGAGCTTGACGACTTCTACATGATCAGAACAATCTACGCTTTGGAGATGGACAGTTGGTCTGGCAACGGATAATGCAACCAAGTTTGTCACCTTAGCCCTTAATAAATCGAACTTTCTCTTTCAATCTAAAAACTTTAAGCTATGGCAGCAACAACTGGTAGCGTACAAGGCAATATCGTTGGCCTCTACGTCAATAGCACAACATCTCCCGCAGTAAACGCAGGAGGGTCATGGGCACCTGGTGACGCAAACTGGGATCTCATTGGCGCATCAACGAGCGCATCATTTAGCATCAGCAATGCTTCTTACGAGACAAACTTCAAGACCACTAGTGCTGGTGCAGAAGGCGTAGGCAGCAGCAAGCGTTCCTATGGTATCGGGGCACAGAGCGGTTCTCTCTCTATCGAGGGCGTCGTGGCCATGGATGCCTCTTACGGCCTTGAGTACCTCACAGGCTTGGCAATCAACAAGACCAAGGTTGCTGTCGTATGGGGCACTAACAATGGCGACGATATGCAGCTCACAGGCACAGGGTTTGTGACAAGCATCGAAGCAAGCGCAGGGGTGAACGATTTCACCACGTTCTCCTGCACTATCGAATTGGATGGTGATGCAGCAAAAATTGACGCAGCGTAATCATGGCTACTACAGGATCAGTACAGGGTAATATCGTCGGGTTGTACATCGACGATGCCAACGCAGATGTAGATGGATCAAACTTCATCGTAAGCGGAACGCCAGACACCATCAACTCGGCTTACCACCTTGTCGGTGCAAGCACCAACGCAAGCATCAGCATCAGCAACGCCTCTTATGAGACGGTGTTTAAGACAACCGATATTGGCGCGGAAGGTGTGGGCAGCAGCGCACGTAGCTACGGCATCGGTGCTCAGAGCGCAAGCATGAGCATTGAAGGTGTGGTGGCTATGGACGCCTCTTACAACCTTGAGTTCTTGGCGGGCTTGGCCATCGATAAGACTAAGGTCACGGTGGTGTGGGCAACCAATGACACGGCTGACTACGCTTTGGCTGGCTCAGGGTTCGTCACCTCTTTGGAGGCAAGCGCGGGTGTGAATGACTTCACTACCTTTAGCTGCACCATCGAGATTGACGGAGACGTATCTGAGATTAACGCAGCGTAAGAGATGGCGACTACTGCTGGATCGGTTAAGGGCAACAATTTCGGGGTCTACATAGACAACGACGTCAGTGAAACTGATGAAACCACTATGGGGAATTGGACCACCTTTGAACCATTTGTCAATCACCCTGCTGGTGGTGGCGGCTTGGACATCTTCAACTTCACACCAGTAGCCTACAGCAGTAATGCCACTCTCAGCATCAACACGGAAGTACGCAAGTACATTCAGCCTGTCATCAAGGCTGACCGCACAGAGAATAAGAGAACAGGAGTGACCAGTGCCTCGATTTCGGTCGAAGGCCTGGTTGCTCTTGATCACGATAACTACGACTTAGAATCGCTTGTCGGTGAACTCATCGGTAAGCGAAAACTAATCGTAGCTTGGTCTACTGACAACTACGACGACTATGCTGTCTTCGGCTTTGCTCGTCTTTTGTCTATCGAGGCCAACGCGCCTGTGAACGGCTTTGTCGATTACTCCGCAAGGTTTGATATCCAAGGTAAACTCTTGGAATTCATTCCGTAATTGATAAAGCTTATATTGTGGCGTAAATACATTCACCATGAATACGTTGTCAGGTCAATTCGAGATTTCCTTCAAGGGAAAGAAGTACAAGTGTCACCTCAGCATGAATGCATTCCGCTTGGTATGCGAGGCTGAGAATTTGACTATCACTCAGATGGACGAGTGGATTAAGCGCGATCCCATCGCTGCTGTGCCACGCCTCATCTACTACGGGATGGTCAACGCCCTGCACTACGCGGGCGACACCGACACGGTGCTTCCGAACTTCAACCAGTTTGCGGCACACATGTTCGAGGACGAGAACACCATCGCTGAGTACGCCACTTTGATTAGTGTCGCCATGGGTGGTGAAGAGCCAGTCGAACCCTCTGAAGCCGAGGAGTTGGGAAACGCGAAAAAGACCAAGACCCAGTAACATGGCAGGGCCTCTACCACGGAGGCTTATCCATGGGGCTACGGCCCGCTGAGTTTTGGTCTATGACCTTTTGGGAGTACACAACTTTCAGCAATAGTATTAAGGAAGAGCAATCAAGATTGTGGTGGCACACGTCAAGCCTTTTGTGCATGCAAGCCAACCTCAATCGGGATAGCAAGAAGAGACCTACGCCATATAAGCCTCAAGACTTCCATCCTTATTCGGATGGTGTCGAACAACAAAAAGATCTTCGCCCTACGGAAGCAAACATCGATTGGTTGCAGAAGATGGGTCAAAAACTGAGCAATGGCTGATTCTAAACTTTCCTTACAGATAGCCCTGGACCACGAGCGGTTCAGTAAGGGCCTAAGCAACGTCGCTAAACGTACAGCCCGTGCTGGTCGCATGATGAGCGACATCGGCAAAAAGATGTCGATAGGCTTGAGCTTGCCATTGGCCTTAATTGGTCGTCGTGTAGCAGAGACAGCCACTGAGTTCGAATACCAAATGGCTCGTGTTGCCGCTATCAGCGGGTCGGCTGCTGGAGAGTTGGAGCGTCTAACCGAAAAGGCCGAGGAGCTTGGTAGTAAGACCATCTTCACGGCACGCAGTGTAGGTCAACTGCAAGAGGAATTTGCAAAGCTAGGCTTCAGCGCAGGGGAGATTAACCAAGTCACAGAGTCTACGCTCAGTTTGGCTCAGGTGACGGGTGCTTCTCTGCCTCGTGCCGCTGAGATTTCAGGTGCTGCGTTGCGCACCTTTGGTCTAGAGGCTGGCCAGATTGAGCGGGTTAACGACGTTGTGGCCGTGGCCATTAGCCGTTCTGCCTTGGATTTCGAGGCGTTTGCAGAGACTATGAAGTACGCGGGTAGCCAAGCGGCTGTCAGCGGGATCAGTATGGAGCAGCTCAGTGCGGCAATGGGTGTCTTGGCCAACACAGGTGTAAAGGGTTCTATCGCTGGTACGCGTCTCCGCATGATCTTCGCCAAGCTTGCTCAGGAGGGTGGCGATGTAGAGAAGGAATTCCTTAACATCATCAACGGCACGATGACAATGACCGAGGCCATAGATCGCTTCGGTATCCGCGCTGCAACGGCAATCCCTGTCTTGCAGGAGAACCGTGATGAATTCCACAAGCTGTTCACTGAATTAAGAAACAGCGCGGGCACTCTTGACATCATGCAGGAGAAAATGGACGACACGTCCTTTGCTGTACAGAAGAAGCTGACTAGTGCCCTTGAGAACCTGAGCATCCAGATTGGTAAGGCTCTCTTACCTATCATGAACTTCTTCTTGGAGATTCTGATTGCTATCACTAACGGATTCGCCAAGCTACCAGCCTTTGTGCAAGGCATCATAGTTGTCTTTGGGGCTTTAGTTACCGTGATTGGCCCTGTATTAGTTGCGTTGGGTGCTGTCTTGACCATTTGGTCTCAATTGACCATTTTAGCTCCTGCCTTGGCCACAGCTATTTCAGGATCGCTTGTTCCTGCCCTTGGCGCTATTCTCGCTGTCTCTGTGGTCGTATCCTTCCTTATGGGTCTTGAAAGAGGCATGAAAGAGGTCTCTACGCAAGCGGAACGCATGGCACGAGCCAACGAGACCGCAGCCACGTCTATTGCTAAGCAGACTGCGCCTGTCAAAACCCTGATTGCGGCTTACAAGAACGAGAATCACACATTGGAGGAGAGGCAAGGCATCCTCAAGAAACTCAATGAGTTAGCCCCAGACTACTTTGGCAACCTTGATGCTGAGACTACGTCTGTACAAAACCTTACCGACAAGTACAACGACTTTGCAAAGTCAGTTGCGAATGTAGCTAAGGCCCGCGCTCTTCAAGGCGAACTACAGCGAGTTGAGGCAGAGCGTCTACAGGCTATTGGAGAACAGATTGAGGCTCAGCAAAAGCTTGAAGACATTCAGAGAAGGCAAGCGGCAGGTGAGCCAGGCTTTGCTAAGTTTACAGCACTTAAGAGTGGCGCCTTGATTGACCCGCAAAGTGAGGAGAAGGCAGACTTGAATGTCATCATCCGTGAGAGACAGAAAGACATCGATAACCTAGAATCTCAACAACAGGCGTTCATCGAGATGTTGAACAGCCCCGAATACAAGAAAGCCTTGGAGGCTTTGTTTGGGACTGGCAGTGATGACGGCACGGGCACTCCTGGCCCCATGACCTTCATTGAAGAGATGGAGCGCGACTTGGCCCGCTTGGAGCGGTTCACATCCCTTATGCAGAGCGGTCCTCGCCAAGCTACACGCGAAGACCCCATCACCTACAAAGCTGAAAGGCTCAAAATCCTGAACAAGGCCCTCAAGGAGTTTAGCGAGATTGACGACCCCGAGGTGCGCGCCAAGTTTGCCGAGGACATCGCACGCATCCAGCAGGAGATTGCAGCCCTTGGGCCAGAGGTCAAGACACTGAAGGATCAGGAAAGCGCCTTTGACGAATACACCAATGCTCTCGTTCGCTTTGGGGAGGGACAGGCATCTATCGACCTGAAGAAGGGTTTGGGCTTGTTTGCAGATGAGGGTGAGGTGCTCACTGCTCAAATCAGCAATCAGATTCAGCTTGTCAACTTCTTGGCCGATGCCTTGGGACTTGAGAATCAAATGTATCAGGACCAAGCCGCCATCCTTGCGGACCTCATCGCGAAGAAGAAGGAATTCAACAACACGCAGAAGGAAACTGCTGAGAGTGCTGAAGTAGAGAAGGATGCGCTCCGCGCTATTGCCGACATCTCTTTCGGTATCGGACAGAACCTAGGTGAGGCCGCAGACGCAAGCAAGACGTTTGGTCAGTCGGCCATGGCCGCGTTCAAGGACGCAGCCAAGCAAGCCGCTCGGTACGCCTATATGCGGTACTTGGCCTCAGTCATGGAGGATGAGACCATGCCTTCAGCAATCGGTAAGTTGGTCCTTGCCAGCACAGGCCTCGGTGTCCTCACGGGCCTCGTCAACAGCATCCCCGCCTTGGCCGAGGGAGGTATCACCAACGGACCGATGCTCGCGATGATTGGTGACAACCGCAGCGGAAAGGAAGCTGTGATCCCGCTGGAGAAGCTCCCAAGCCTTATGAGCAAGATGGGAGGCAACAAGGAGATGGAACTCAGCACACGCCTCGATGGTCAGGACTTGGTCTTGGCTACCCGCCAGGCCAAGTACAACATGTTTAGAACAGGACGATAATGGCGTACACAGTACTTTCACAAAGCATCTTTGATGATGACCACGGGTCACGCTTCAAATTAGACATACTCAACATGCAGGAGGGGCTAGTTCAATTTGACGGCTCCAATTACGAGTTTACAACAGGAGTTGGACAGACCATCCCTGACATCCCCAAGGGCGGTGTGACCCTGAGCTACAACAACGACCTAAGTAATGGCCTTTACACGCCAATTACTACGAGTAAATGCGAAGTAGACTTCATAATCAACAACGACGATGAGCATGAATTAATCAAGTACTTGTCGGAGCAGCCCGACTGGAAGGTAGGGTTGACGATAAGCTCCATAGGTAATGCACCAATTTTCTCATGGAGGGGCTGGTTACTTGCTGACCAGATGAAGATTGAGGTGGGGGGATACCCATATCAAGTTAAGCTCGTATTTGTCGATGGCTTATCACTGCTTAAGGACGTCCCGTACAAGAACTTAGATGACAACACCCCCTACCGTGACTATCAGAGTTTGAAAATCACAATTGGTCGTGCCCTAACACGACTCAGAGACGCTTTTCACTTTAGCCGCAGTACTGGCAATACAAGCTCGGGTGAATCAGTACCAATTGATCTGGTTGAATTCATCGACTTGTTCAACAAGAACTTTGGCTCGTCGACAACTTTCGACGACAAGCCCGTCCTGACCGAACTCAAAGTCAATCAGGAGACATTCAATCAGCCCTCTAGGCTAAACAATCCTGTTGGCACTGGATTTAGGGTCTTTGAAGACACCATGTCGTGTTACGAGGTCTTGGAACACATATGCATCGCGCTGGGATGTAAGATGCATATGTATGACCGAACCTTTTACTTTATCAGTCCCACGACATACCTGAGTACTAGTGTTTGTAGAGGCTTTCTACACAGCAACACATCTTTGAACGGCACTTCTACTGATGACGACCGATTAGAAAAGCCCTCTATTGAGAATGATGGAATCACCAAATACAATGCTCCCTTTGCTGACTTCGATGACCTCGAAGACTACGACTTGCTAGAAGGTAGCACGCGGTCTCAACTCCCTGGCCTCCGTGGTGTCGTTTACACTCACAAAGAGGCGGGATCACAACGCGTTCTTGGTGGTCGATACCCTATCCCTCGCACTGCACCTATCCAGTACGCTGAGAGCTTCAACTGGGCTTCACACAACCTTGAGCAGTATGGCTTTGAGTCGGGTATTGAGAATGTCTTTAGCACCCATGTCCTGTATAGCCGATTGAGAAGTAATGTTGGAGCGCCAACGTATTTCGACTTCTACAACCTCAGTGTCACAAGTAACCCGTTCATCTCAGGCACAGCCAAGCATGACTACTACGAAGCACCTGCTAGGGTAGAGAAAGCCACGCAAGACAGGGTTACGCTACAAGGGATTAATTCCAATACGGCTAGGGAGTTGATTTCTTGGTCAGAAGCCCATCCATTAGAGGATACAGATATCAATGTCCAAGCGGGGCTGCCTTTCCGCTTTCAGACCACGGCCTACGTCAACACCAACTTTGATGAGGACGTAACTGTTGGTGCGAAAATCGTGCTTCGATTTAAGATAAGGGTCGGGGGTAGGTACTTGAAGCAGCATGTCACTGCCGCAAGCTATGTTGACGATGAGATACCGCATGAAGACGGGTTTGAAATCATCAAGCCTGGGGGTAACGCACGATACATGCCCCTACGAGCCACTGATGATGCTGTGTGGACCTCAAACTCTAGCGATCGATTTGAGATTGTCTTAAACAACCCCAACCTTCTTGAGATACCTGAGGAATTCGCTACGTTGCAACACATCGATTCTGATGGCAACGTATATGAATATGGTGGTGGCATTGCCACGGTGCTAGAGCCTCGGACTGAGGAAAGCGAAGTAGACAGGCTTCGCCACCGAAACAACATGATGGGTAGTCAAGCGGAGAACTTCCACAACTTCCGTCTACCCATTGACATCGACATTCCCGCCCTACCTGATGGTACACCAGTCCAAAGCGGCATTGAGGTTTACCTAATTGATGTTATCGCCTATGACTCAGGGGGCACTCTGTTCTCAGAGCCATCAATTGATAGCTTCCTGCGTGCCAACGTCCGTTTCGAGAATGTCAAGTTCTTTGTGGGCACTGGTGAGAAGGGTGATGACGCGACATACTTTGTAGCCAACGACGACCCCGAGACGGATATCATCGAAAAGATGCCTCCAAGCATCCTCGGAGGTAGACCACCAGGGTGGTTTGGGACGCAAGGATACCTCTATCGTGGCGATCAGGATTACAGCCAAAACTACGCAAGCTTCATAAGTATTGTTCCGTATATCAGTGCAGACAAAGACTTGTATGAGGTCTTGGCAGAGGAGTACATGCGTCTACGCAAGACGAGCCGATACTACTACGACCTTAAGCTCTTGCCTCCAGCTTACCAAGCGGGGCAAACCTATCTTGATAAGGTCAAACCCCACAGCAGGGTAGTCTACAGCTTTGATGGTGTGGAACTGCAAATGATGCCTATCAGCATCGTTTATGACCTGACCTCGGGTCAGACGGACATCAAGATGGTGCAGATGCAGCGAGATACCGACAGCATCACACAAGCCAATGACCAAGGTCGTGACCCTACGGGTATCGGTTCGGGGTCTACGGGTGGTCTACCTACGACATCAGTGGACATCACCAAGGAGACGACACGTCTTGGCAAGCGTCCAGGCCTCCCTGTCATCGACAGCAAGAAGCTGAGCCACATAGGCTTGAATGCTGACAGGTCGGGAATTGACAGCATCACGGTGAGCGATACTGAGGCGCTGCCTATGAGTCAGTTTGAGAATCTCTTTACTGATGCCGATGGCAATGCCGCTCGTACAGGAATCGACTATGATAGGATTGTTACCATCAACACCGATGCTGCCCTGTCCGAGCTTCCTGCGGGAGACAAGGGGCAGTACTTGATGAGCATGGCCAATCAGGGTGCGCCAACGTGGATGTACACTCCATACGTCATCGCCTCGTCCTCAACACGTATCCCCATGTACTATGCCGACAGGTACTACTTGGGCAGTAGCCTCTATGGGTGGGACACGGACACGGGATACAGCACCAGTCAGACGGGGCGAACAAGCCTCATCGATGACTACGCCCACATGGGCATCGTATGCCCCACCAACATCGGTCACCTCAAGATCTATGGCACACTCCGCAATGATTCAAACGCCGCCGACATCAAGGTGTGGGTGCTGACGGGACCTGCACCTAACGGGTCAACAGGCAGCATCGCCCTGACTGACGTAGCCGAAATCACAGTTTCGGTATCGGCAGCGGACAGGCACTACAGCTTCGATGCCACCGTGCATGACCTAACAATTGATGCTGGAGACTTACTCTTCGTGGCTTTCCAAAGGACTGAGCTTCCCAACGGCACGACATACATCAACACTTCATACACCATTTACGTCGAACGATGAGCGCAACAGATGTAACAAACTACTTCGTCCCTGACAAGAGACAAGAAATTGGTGACCTACCCACATCACCAACACAACAAGATTTGATTGACCGCATCAATCTATTGTCTAACATCGTAGACCAAATGCTTATCGACGTGATAGGCGATACGGGGGAGGAGATACCCGTAGAAAGAAAAACCTAAAAGAACTCAACCATGAAGAAACACACCCTGCTCCTACTTTTACTCTTCTCTTGTCGAATTGCTATGGCGCAGGAGGAGTGTTTGGAAATGATGCCCCGTATCATGGGGCTGGAGTCTGTCCGCTCATATGTGGACTTGGAAGACGTAGAGGTGCAGACACTACCTCTGGTCTTTCACATCGTACACACGGGATCGACTGAGGACAACAACATCAGCAATGAGCAAGTTCTCTCTCAAGTTGAGGCGTTGAATGAGGAGTTTGCAGACAGCAAGATTCAGTTCTGCATGGCTGCGCGAGACCCCGAGGGCAACCCCACCAACGGCATCAATCGATACGATGCCAGTTGGAACGACGAGTACATGGCCGATGGTGTGAGCAGCGGCCTAGGTCCAGGGTGGAGTGACTCGCAGATGAAGGCTGCCTCGGGGTGCTGGAATCCCGACCAGTACATCAACTTCTACGTGGTGTCCGAAATCAACGGCAACAACGCGGGCAATGGGGTGCAGGGCTACGCATACCTTGGGCCAACCAACGACTGCCGTGACGGCATCGTATGCCTCTACAACACCACGGGCACTGAGGGTGTACTGAAGCCTGGCCGCACACTAGGGTTCACGGGCGTCCACGAAGCGGGCCACTACCTGTCCCTGTACCACACCTTCTCCAACAGCAACGACTGCGTAGAGACGAACTGCGAGACGCAGGGGGATCAGGTCTGCGACACCCCACCTACGCTGTCCAATACAGCTTGCACCAATCCTTCATGCCCCGATGCCCTAACGGAAAACTTCATGGACTACACACTGGAGTCCTGCAAGGAGAGCTTCACCGTAGGTCAGGCAGAGCGCATGCACGATTGCCTACTGACGCAGCGTAGTGGGCTGCTCGACAACCTTGCTTGCGTGCCCTTGGTGACCTACGACGTAACGCCAGGGCAAGCATACTACCAAGAGACGTGGTGTACCCCATACCAAGACATCTGGGTAGATGTCATCAACCAAGGCACAGAGACACAGGACTGGGTAGAGGTGCAGCTATACTGCAATGGAGACCAGTACATCGAGGTGTTGTTCAACATGGAGCCTGGCGTGCAGTCCGTGCTGTTCGAGGGGGTCTATGTCGATGGCGCTCAGATGTTTGAGGTGCAGACCATGTCCATGCAGGAAGAGTACACTGAGAACGACTACGCATGGTACAACATCAGCACCACGGACGGGGACTACATGCACATCGAGGTCAAGACCGACACATGGGCAAACGAGACGTCATGGAATCTGTACGATGAGGACGGGTTCATTGTGACTGGGGATCAGGGCTACCCTATCGGCGTCAACACCTACGAGTACGATGTCTGTGTCTACGAGGGCTGCTACGAGGTGGTCATCGAGGACAGCAATGGCGATGGCTTCTGTAGCATCGACTTCGACAATAACGGCATCTGCGACATCGGGGAGGGCTACCTGTTGGCCACCATCGGGCCAGACACCGTCTTCTACACGGGGCAGGGCGCTATCTTCGACACCTACCAGCAGGAGTTCTGCAACACGCTACCTGCATGTGAACTGGACTACGATGGCAATGGCACCGTTGGGAACGGGGATATCCTCGTCTTGCTGAGCTACATGGGCTGCACGTTCTGTCCAGTAGACCCCAACCAAGACGGCATCGTAAATGTGTACGACCTCCTGTACATGCTGTGGAATGTTGGTGACTGCCCTGTAGAACAGGACTTCAGCGTGGGCACGTATAAGACTTTCTTTGACACGCCACAGCAATTCCTGCCTGTCGGGAAGCCACGCATCTACGACATCACGGGCCGCAAGGTAGAGAAGCCCTTTGACGAGCTGCCTACGGGCGTCTACATCCTGAAGTGGAAGGGTTACACCAAGAAAGTCTTTGTGCAATGAAGCGGCTCTTGTGGTTCCTGATCCCGCTGTTTAGCTGGGGTCAGTGCGACATGGAGATTGTCGGGTTCAACCCTATCTCCACGGACGTCACCATCGCTGTCAATGGCGCCTACTGCGGCACCCAAGCGGACTCCATCGGTGAGTTCCTGTTGGCGATTACGTTCCAGCCACCTATCGAGGACGTACAGACCCAGTTCCCTTGCTTCTACGACAACGACTGGGCCTTGCTCATCTTCCCCCTTGACTTTCCTGGCTTTGATGTTGGGCAGGGCACGGACGACATCTTGCAGACGGGAGATACTATCACCTTCAACTTGCTTGAGGTGCCTATGTTTGGTAGCGGGACAGCGGGCTGCTGGATTGACGTCATGCAAAGCGGGTCCTATTTTCAGGAGTGCTTGGTGCTTACCATTTGGCAAATCAATGACAGCGCGTGTTTAGACGGCTCCTGCGAGGGCCTAGGGGGATTCCCGTACCCAGACACCAACATTTGGAACAACTGGGTAGAGTGGTCTCTTAACGGCGCGTGCGACCCACCACCACCACCTATCGTAGAGGGTTGCACCGACATGTTTGCGTACAACTACAACGAGGCAGCGACAGAGGATGACGGATCTTGCATCTACCAAGGCTGTCTCGATGAGGAGGCTATCAACTACTGCGAGGAGTGTATCGTAGAAGGTCCATGCGAGTACTACCCCGATGGGGGCGAGGACTGCAACGACCCGCAGATCTACTGCCCCAACACCTTCTCTCCTAACAGCGACTTGTTAAACGATTTTTGGAAGCCTGTCACTCGCAACGAGTGCTGGTGGAAATGGGAATGCCGCGTCTACAACAGATGGGGAACTCTTGTGTGGGTGAGCTATGATCCCGCCGATAAGTGGCTTGGCAACCGCCTTGCCGCCTTTGTCCCCGATGGCGTCTACGTGTGGACCATTCAAGCTACTACCTATCAATCAACTAAAGTCGTTGAAATAAACGGCACTGTGACAATCTTCCGATGAACTACGACATTGCTATTACCCTAGTCCCATCCATCATGACCGCCATTGGAGTGTGGGTCAGCCTCAACAGCGAGGTGGCCAAGCTCAAGGGTCGTGTGTACCGCCTAGAGACTGACCAGAACGAGATGAAAGAGATGCTACAGAAATGCGTCGATGGCATCCACGAGCTGAAGATACTCTTGGCGAAGAAGGGGATTTGACTATCTTGCATCAACCAACCCATACACCATGGACTTTTTTATTCAAAACTGGGCTGAGATTGCCCTCATCGTAATCACCGCTGCTGGCTCTTGGACAGCGTTGACAGAAACCGACAAAGATGACAAGTTCGTCGATGTCCTCAAGCGTATCCTTCAAGCTGTAGTCTTGGGAAAGAATCGTCGTCGCCCCAAAAGCTAAGGATGAGACCCGTCAACAAAATCATCATCCACCACACTGCGACTAAAAGAGAGGCGCAGTATGACGCGGAGTGGTGCAATCGCCTTCACAAGTCCTTCGGATGGAAGATGATTGGCTACCACTTCTACATCGAGCATGATGGCAAGTTGAGTGCTGGACGACCCCTAGGTATGACAGGAGCGCACGCCAAGGGCAACAACTACGACAGCATCGGGGTCGCATTCGTTGGTGGTAAGGACAGCCGCAACAAGAATGCTTGCACCATTACAGAGGCACAATGGTTGACTCTGCAAAAGGTGTGCAATGCCTTCCGCGTGCTGTATGGCGACAACATTCCTGTGCATGGCCATCGCATGTACAAAAACACCTTTTGTCCAGGCTTCGATGCCGAAAAGATAGATTGGGATGGCACGTGGGAAGACGCGGAGAAAGTCATCTACCCGAAAGGGTAAGCTAGGTCCTAGCGAGTTCGAGGTGCAATGCGCCGTCGTGGACTACGTGGACGCCCATGCGCCCAATCTATTGTACTGCGCCACCGTGGGTGGTGCTCGGATGTCAATAGCTGAGGCAAAGAAGATTAAGAGGTCAGGGTATCGCAAGGGTATCCCTGACCTCATCTTTTATGAGCCACGCGGCATCTACAAGGGCTTGATGATTGAGATCAAGCGTAAAGGAGGAAGAGCCAGCGACCATCAGAAAGAATGGCTACTGGCTCTAAACGAACGTGGCTACAGAGCGGAACTCTGTTTCGGAGAGGAGGAATGCCTGAACGTTATTCGGGGATACTTTGCTTGCGACAATATTGTTTGGCCTCTGAGCGGTCAAACAGACTGACGCTGACAGCTACGTCCAACGCATCGGCCCAACGGCCAATGGTGTCAAACTTGGGCGTCAGCTTGCCGTTCTCGTAGCGGCTCAGGTTGGCTTTACCGATGTTGGTGGCATCGGCCACTTCATCGATGGTGATGCGACGCTCACGGCGGATACGCTTGAGGTCTGCACAGATGTCTTGGAGGATCTCGTTCATGATTCTAAGATTTGATTCTGAACGCGAATATAGCCATTTTTGCTAACATCCACAATAGCGTACCCATGTTGCCAATCGTTGCGCGGGTGATACCGTGGGTTTGGCTCCCCAAGATGGCCAATGACGTGGCATTGGATGAGCTTACCTGCCCCGTCCCTTGTGTAGAAGATGTCGGGCCTGTGGAGGTGTCCACACATGGCGCTCTTGTGCATCTTGCCAAACAGCTTACGGCTGGGGTTCACCCCGCCGATCCCGCGCATCTCATGGCCATGCAGGAAGGTCATGTCCCCGCAGTGGATGAAGCCGTTCTTGATGTAGGGTATCTCAATGGCATCGAGGCCCAGCAGTGCCTCCATACGCAAGCTAGGCAGGTCGCTAAGCTCGTTGGCGTTGCGCTGGATGTACGCGTCTAGGCGCACCTCGTGGTTGCCCTCGATGTAGTAGATGTTGGCGTTGGGGAATCGCTCCCTGATGCCGTACAGCAACTGCTTGCCAATGATAAATTCCTCTGTGAACGAGAGGGTGTCCTTATCGTTTGGATACTTGCTGATACGATGAAAATCCAAAACGTCACCCAAGAGGATGACGCTATCTGGATCTTCGATGCTTGACATGGCCTGGCTTAAGGCGTCTACATCGTGGTAGGGGCAGTGGATATCGCTGAGGACAAGGATGGTCTGATTCCGTGGAATCTTGATGTCTGCCTTGCGCTTCTTGTAAAACGATTCGGGGATGTTCAGATTCACGGGTCTAGTCCTGATATCATTCGTATGAATGCCGCTACTCTTTTCTGCGAGGGGGCATACTCATAGCGCACATCTAAAACATGGCCGTCGAAGTAGTTCCGCAGTTTGTCGTACTTCTCCCACGTCAGGTCCGAATCTAGAATCTCTTCGACATAGTGTTTGTGAACATTGTCTTCGAACTTACATCGCTCCAGCAACGCCAGGAGTCGGTCCTGAATCTTCCAAAGCTCCTGCTCGGCTATCTCGTCTTGCTTAAGTTCAATCATGCCTTCAACGGCATCGAACATGTCATCTATCCAGTCGCTCATATTGGTCTATTGCTTTGAAGATTTGATAAGCCACTTGCGGGACTATGGCGTTTCCGTAGGCTTTTATGCTTTCTCGTCGCCACTTAGAAAAGGTAATGCCGTCCAATTGCTTGGGAACCCCATCATCTCCTCCACAAACAGGGGAGATAGTTGGGAAGTCTTCCCAGTTAGGTTTCGTGCTCTCTTTGTGAGGCTGTCTTGATTTTCCGTCCCAGTTATCTTGTCGCTTTCCTGTGCGCATGGCGTCGGGAGCATTCCGAATGCCGCCATTTGCTTGAGCGGTGCATGTAGGCTGTCGCCCCACTTGTCCTTGGACCGATCCCACGCCTCTTGGCTGCGCGCCGTGTTCCAGTCGAACGCGTTCGGTGTCGGCAACATCTGCGATATTTGAGTCGCGAGGTTGGGCACCGTCGTCCCATTGTCGTACTTCTTCATCCGCTCCTTGAACTTGTCTGTGTCTAGAACCTCCTCCCTTGTGGTTGGCGTGAGCAACAAACCAGACTCTGTCCCTACGGTGGGGAGCACCGACACCGCAAGCTGGAAGTACGAACGGTTGTACGTCGTACCCTTGAGCTTCCAGGTCAGCACACACCTCTTCGAAGACCAACCCTCCATTCCAACCAACAAGGCCGCGAACGTTTTCGCCCACGACGTAGCGCGGGGCGCATTCTTGAACAATGCGCAGCATCTCTGGCCACAGGTGGCGTTCATCGTCTTTGCCCTTTCGCTGTCCTGCGAGGCTGTATGGTTGGCATGGGAATCCTCCTGTGAGGATATCAATTCCTCCAGCGTAAGCTGTCGCCCTAAATTCTTTGATGTCTCCATATTGTTTCGATTCTGGGAAGTGGTGTCTCAGCACTCGTCTCGGAAACTCCTCCCACTCGCAGTTAAAGATGTTATTCCATCCCATCCATTTTGCTGCAAGCTCAAAGCCACCGATGCCAGAGAAGAGGCTACCATGGTTCATTCCTTTCCGTCTAGCTCATCCTCACCAAGGATGTTGTGTTGATACAGGCCGACAAGCTTGAGCACCACACGAGAGAGGGCGCGCTTCTCTGCCATCTCGGGGAGATAGGCTGTCTGGCAGTTCTTAGGGCATGCTGATCCGTAGGTCTGCATCTCCACAAACTGCTTCGTGTTCTCGTATTCCATCAGGATGCGGCCCGTCGCCTTGACACAGAAAAACATAGGTTCTGTCAACACCTCATCGTAGGTCACGGTGATGCCGTAGTTCGCTTGGATTTTCTCGATGCCCTTGCGCTTGATGATGCAGTAGTGCTTGTGGAAGTGGAAGTCGTCCTTGACCAAGCCACACTCGTCTGCGAGGAGTCGGAACTCCGTCTTTTGCTCTTCAGTAAGTTGTCCCATTTTTTTTTTGATTAGTAGCCCTGCTTACTGCCAGGCTTGGTGAATCCCTTGGTGTTCTTCAGGTTGGCAAAGGCCTTCTGGCGCATCTCTAGGCGCTCCTTAGCTTTGCGTGGTTTGACGTATCCTCTCTTACTCATGGTTAATTGTTTTGTGCTTCTTCGTCGTCTTTGACAATGATGGCCACCTTGGCCAAGTTCAGTAGTATAGGGTACTCGTCGAACAGGAACAGGAAGATGTCCAAGAGCTGTGCCTCGTTGCCGTTGATGGCTACGCTGAACCGCTCCCCACATGGGCTGCTCCTGATGTACACGTGCCCTATGCCTTCTTCCCGCAGCTTCTCTGTCAGGATCAGGATGTTGTCATCGATCAGGCTGTATTCGTCGTCGTCTAAATCCATTTCTGTATGCTGCGTTTGAGTTCGTCCACTTCTTTCTGCAATCTAAAGTTTTCTTCCTCAAGCTGCTGCACACGCACTTGGCATTTTAGGCTGACATTTCTCTCGACGGCCAGACTATGGCATATCTGCTCATATCTGTTCTCGATTCCCCACTCTTGGTTGAGCATAATGACCAAGCAATTCTCCATGCTTTTACATCGTCTCTTCCATTGTGGATCTGCTTCTTCCTCATGCCACTGCCGTAGGTGCTCCAGGAAGCCTCCTACCTTAAGCCTGTTTGCGATTCTCTCTAATGTGCTCTTTTGGTCCGCGTACATCATATGTCCTCGAGGTGATTGGTTTGTCTGTTTAGCCTAAGCTTGGCTGTCCCCAGCCGCCCCGTTCCCTTGGGCTTGCTCTTCTGATTGATAATCCACGTCTCACCATCTTGGATGATTGGCTCTCCCTCGCGCATAATTTGGTCCACAGGAGGACGATACACCAAAAGCATCGTGAATGCCCTGCGATACCACGCCTGTCCACCTGCCCACTCCTGTGGTAGGGCTGGCTTCTGATACCTCTTGCCTCCCAATGTCGTGGCGTCAGCATTGAGCTTGGCGATGTGGTTGCAGATGATGTCCACCCGATCGTGCTTGGCGCTATGAAGGCGCACCTTCCGAAGCTCCTCAGTAAGCCACACATCCTCGCGCCCACCAACGTTGCGCAGGTCGCGGGCCACGTCGTTCCATGGGTCAATCACCGTGGTGTCGACTTGCAGGTCCGCTGCTGTGGCGTAGAACAGGTCAGGCGTAAAGCCGCTGTCCCCAACCGCATCCCCATCAAAGAAGGTGAAGTGGTCGTTGACCCATCGTACAGCCACCTCAAACTCGGTGTCCGTCATGTGCTCCTGTTCCTTGCCGCGCCAGTCCACACGCCGTGCGGGCTTCTTGACGTACAGCTCACAGAAGTCCAGAATAAGTTCGTCCACGCTACCCTCCTCGCCCATGTAGACGAAGTGCTTCCACTGGTGGCGCTCACTCCAACACGTCAGAAGCCATTTAAGAAATAGCGATTTGCCATGATGCGGAGCACCCGCGACGAAAAGGGGATATCCTTTTCTCGGAATGTATAGGTCGTCAAGTTGGGCATTCCCCGTAACGACTGGATCAGGTCTTTGCTCATTGCGAAGGTTTTGCAATCCAGCGTACCTCTCGTTTGCTTTTTGCGTCAGGTTCATACTCCCGTGAATTCATCGTTCCACTTAACCTGGTCGAAAGGCAACTGCTGTATCCTAGTAAGTTGAAGGTACTCCTTGAATTTTTTTCCAAACAAGGTACTAGGTCTGAGATGCTGCCTCATCTTCCTGTCGGGCTGCCATTCTCTGGCGCGGTCCTCAATAACGCTCACGTAGTCGTCATAGATGTTCAATCCCTGCTTGTACAGGACGCTAACATACGGGCTGACATCGTCCACCCCATAGTCCGTCCCTAATACATCGTTCAGCTTCCGTACCACCTTAGCACAGAACTTGTTGATGTCCTCACTCAATGGTTGACAAAACAGGGTGGACAGCCGTTGCCGCCCACCCCGTTGAACCAAAAAAGAAACAAGAGCTTGAGATTCGCCCTCAGGCAAATCTAACTCCTTTACGACATCTTGGATGTTCTGGCCGTAGTGAATTTTCACCAACGCTTTCAACATGCGCAACCCGTCAAAGTCGAGATCCGCAAGCTCGGTCAAATTCACCTGCAACAGCATCAGAACGGCAAGTCCTCGTGGTTGGCAGGATTCGTAGCGGGCGCAGGGCTGTTATTTCCAGGCATTGCCTCTTGCGACTTAGGCTTGAGGTATTTGGCCCAGCCCAACAGCGGGCCTTTGACGCCCTTGTCGTAGTCCTCCTTGGGCACCTTTACCACGCAGTTGTAGTCGCTGTACTGCTTGTTGTCCAGCTCAATCATGCGCATGTTGATGTACTGCTCCCCGTTGTCCGCTGTGACAGCAAACTTCATGGCCTCTCTCAGGGCGGAGACCTTTACGCCCAAATCAATGATTTTCTTCATAAGAATAACGATTTAGAATTGTGAGTGCTTTGTTGTAGTAGTCGAGGCTCATCGGGTCATTGACGCTAAGTCTCGTGTTCATCTTGTTGACGTGGTAGCAGACTGTGGTCCTGTCCTTTTTCAGGATGTCCCCAATCTCGTAGTCCATCATCCCGAAGTGCTCCCGCAAGACGTACATGATTACGGTGCGGACCTCCACGATTTTTTTCTTTCGGTTCAGTTGCTGCACTGCTCGTAGGCTTACGCCTGTGGCCTGTAGGTAGTTGTACAGGAACATCTTGGCACTCAGCGGTGTCGTGCTCTCTGGAAGGCCAGGAAACACGTAGGGGCTTGGTTTCATTACGGGCATCAGTCACGTCTTACAGCGTCAAAAATCGGGATGTAGTTGTTGCCCTGCCGCGTGTGGCCCAGCCACTTGATGTGGCCCATAAAGTCCATCATGCGAATGCAGTGCTGTACCTCGTCAAACTTAGCCTCGGGCATGCGGTCTTGAACGTACACGTAAGCTTGGGCAAAGGTGAACCGCGAAAGCTCATCGTCGTTCACGCCATCCAACAGGCAACAAAAGATCTTGTAGTTCTTGTCTCGGGCTGGCTCTACTCGGTCGTTCAACAGCCTCTTGAGTTTCTCAAAATAGTTCATGAATCATTTTTGGTGCGGGGGACAATGTACGGACAGAGTTGTCATTCCCGCAAATTATTTCTGAGATGGCCCTATCGCGAGATATCAGACCATGTTTTTCTCTCTCTTTTTTTTTTGGGGCATATACTTAAGTATATATATATATACCTAGATAGTCAAATAAGTAAGAAATAAGAGAGAGAATATATATACCTAAATAGTGCGTCACTTGCCTACACGAGATTCATAGGCATGGTCCTCGTAGCTCGGAACCCACACCGTGCCAGGTAAACATCCACTGCCCTCACATTCCCAACAGGTCTCAGTGTCGCTGCAATCCTCTGTAAAGACCTCACCTGCCCCGTAACACTCGGGGCACTCTGGCTTGTCGTCAACGCGGCATCCATCGACGATCCAGTACCCACCTCCGTCCCAACTCATGGGTTGAAGAACTTTGCGATGCCCTTGGCGAGATCTACGCTGTCCCATTCACGCTCACGATGTTTCTTGTACATCTCGCTCTCCCAGGAGTAGAGGTTTGCTGTCTTCTTACTGAGCAGGGCGGCAGCACCCCTTGGGATGCGTCGGCCCGTCTCATAGCATGTGCCCTCAAACTTGGTGATGATTTCTGTGAATTTGCTCATTTTTTTTTTGGTTCTTTTTTTTTTTTTTTCAGTGAGTCTCCACAAGGATCACAGCGTGACCCTTCTCAAAGTGGAAGGTCTCAGGCCATGACCAGTTGAGGTGGCTAGACTGCCCCGCGATGAACATGCAAGCCTCGATAAGCAAGCAAGCCCAGTCGTTGACATCGTCGCAGGGTGCAGTAGGCTCTTCCCAAAACTTGATTTGAATGGTGTGACCCGTCTGGGTCACCTTGGCAAACAGGCCGTAGCCGTTGCACGCGTTCTCGACTACTTCGAGAACCTTGGGGTCACAAGAACCAAAAACAATATCTTGTTGGTGCTTGGCGAAGTCGCGCTGATCCTGGCGGGCGTCGAATTCGGCTTGGAGTTCAGAAAAAGGACACATGAGAAAAAGAATTAAGAGTTCTGAATCAGGAAGTCACCATGACAACCTTCGGGGCAAAGATAGACAAAAGTGTCAACGAAACAAGAGTCAGAGAAAAAAAAGTCGGATTCATTTCCAGAATCATTTCTGACGCCCTTGCCACATGAGCTTTTAGACCCGCTTTTCGGTTGACATAACTCAAAATACCCCCGGTTTGGGGGTATTAAGGCTGTAGGCCAGTGCTGGCGCTGCTTTCGGCGTTGACGGTGTTTTGGGCGATGCATCTCAGCCCGCCAAACGTCTCACAATTGCACCACATGCGGCCGCACTGAGGCCAGCGCAAATAAGCGCCGTATACGGCGTCAAAGGTTGCCGGTAATATCAACACACCACAAAAAAGAAAAATGCCACATACGGCCCTAAAAATCGGCCTCCGTGGATCCTGGCCCATATAGCGATGTTCTTTGCCGCGCTGGCGATGAATGCAGCGCACAAAAAAAGCGGACCTAATTAGGCCCGCTTTCGTGGTGTGTTGGTGTTGCCGTGTCTCAGATGGCAACGAAAAAACCGCTAGCTAGGGCCGCGCGTTCGCCCTCCAACGTGGAACGTTTGGCGCGTAGGCCCACAATGTACCCGCCAGTCTTTGGCGCGCCCTCGTCGCGGTCCATGAATCGCGCGTCTGTTTTGTCGCCGTCAAATACGGGGAAATTCCACAGCGTGCGGCCGTCCGTGTCGAGTTGACCGAATGACGTGGGCAAAGTTGCCGCGCGCGCTACCTTGACGCGGCCCGCGCTATTCAAGTCCGCAAAAGGAACGGCGACGGCGTGCCCGTCCTGCATTAATGCGACTGCGTCAGACCATGCGCGGCCGTCCGTCCAAGAATAGGTCAACGCGTAGTTGTTTGGCCAGTCTTGACGCGCACGCGCCCACACTTTCGTGTAGTCGTAAAAACTAACGTTTGGGAAGGCCTCCAACACGTTGACGCCGTCCACCTTGAATGCGCGCGGGCTAATGTCAGATGTTCCGTTCAAACGGACGGCAAAGGTGCGGCCCTTGCGGGCTGCAGCAGCAGCAGCGCGCCTAATTTCGTCGAACAACAAAACAGAAAAATGTTTGCGCGATGCAGCGTACAAACACGTACGCAAAATACGCGCGCGATTAACGCCAGCGTCAAAGGACGCCCGCCCGCTATTTACCAAACATGCAGCGCGACAACCCTCGGACGCGTGCGAACATGTGTTGACTACGCCCGACATATCTGACGCGGCCAGATACACAATGTACGTGTCTAGGTTCAACGTTTGACCTTTAACGATTTTCGACGATGAATTCACGCTACCCAAGTAGCGCGGGCATGGAACATCGTGTTCGCTGCAAACGTGTTGCAAGGTCAACCAAATTTCGCGGATGTTCTCGGACGTTGGCGCGATGTGGCCCAAGTACTGGCGAAGGTCGTGGGTAATTGCTGCCGTGTTCATGCTTTCCAAGTTTTCACGTTAAACACAATGAAACGGGCCACGTGGGCAATGATGAATAGCGCGGCAAATACGCCGAGACAAACACACAACGTATACACGGCGGCCAAGCGCGCACCAAACACGGCGCACACACCAAAACCAAAGAACCCAAACACGGCAACGGCGCACGCAGGGACGGCCAGCGCGTTGAACACATCGTCCGACGTGTCGCGGGCCGCTTGAATGAATGCAGCACGCTGGCGGGCCACATCGAAAGAGTTGAAATAAGACATTAGAAAAACATTAAAGAGTGTAACAACGTGTCAAAGATAGTCAAAAGTAACAACACACCACCACCACACACAAAAAACATTTGACGCCCGCACCACACCACCACACCAACACCACACCACCACCACACCAACAACACCACCAACGCCAGCGGGCAACATCTCGAGTGCATACGCCAGGATCCACGGGCCGCTTTCCCAGTGTTTACGCGGGTTGCAGCGGTTTTGGACGTCCAAAACATGCCCGCCAACACCACCACCAACACGGCCCGCCAACACCACGACCGCCCGAAAGGCCCGCCAACACTGGGCTGTGGGGGTAGGGGGTGCGAAGCTGACGGTGAACACGGCACAGAA
>Ga0070754_10000692_pt1 | contig 29934 bp, 28 predicted proteins | sample VirMetDEL_Sep_01_FD_75181 | JGI IMG/M metagenome (GOLD analysis project Ga0070754, IMG submission 75181) | Aqueous microbial communities from the Delaware River and Bay under freshwater to marine salinity gradient to study organic matter... | ecosystem: Environmental > Aquatic > Marine >...
ATTATCAACCATTAAAACATATTCTTGTTCTATACCATACCATGGTTCTTCATGCATTCTATTTTTAAATATTTTCTCTGCTTTCTCTCTGTTATATCCTGAAACTGGAACATTATTTTCATCCACACCTTCACATAGTAATAATTTATGTGGAGGACCTCTAAATGGATCATTATACATTGCACATGGCTTTAAAATTACCTCTGATTTTTTCCCATCTGCTTGTCCCGTACTTGAACCATCATAAGTCCATTCTAAATTTTTACGTTCTTTTAAAGGCAATTCATCTAATTCTCTTTTCTCTCTAACACCATCTATCTCTTGTACTAGTGTGCGCGATTTACTTCGCAAACTTTGATCTTTTGCTAACCAAATATATTCATATATTGTTATTGATTTCATTATAAATTATTACTTATCTATTTTTTAAATATTATTAAATAGATAAATTATTTAATTTTTATCCAATGTTTGCATTGCTTCATTTAGAGTTTTTTTAAAATCAACTAAACTATTTAGCTTTGCTACTATTTTTTGCGAATTATCACTTGAACAATCTTTTGCTAGCATTTCTGCATTATCATTTAATAATGTTAATATTTCCTTACCTATATTCTCTTCTAAATTTATTATAGTATGTTCATAACTTCTACGATATTTATCTATTAATAATTTATCATCTTTAGTCTCTGTATGACTTTTAATTGCATCAGGTATTTTATCTTTATCTGTAGTTACCGAATTATTATTTACCATTCCTTCTACTAATTTTGCTTGAAAATTTAAACTGCGCACAACAAAATGTAATATTAAAAATATTAATACACCCAATCCTAAATAATACATTAAATTTTTACTTTCCATATATTATATATCTTTAAAATAATCATTTTGTATTAACTACTATATTTAATTCTTTTCCCAGTAAAAAACTATAAATATTATTTATAGCCGTTTTACTTATTTTTCTTTCTTTTCCCGTTTTAGTTGATATTTTTATATTATCTAAAATTTTTACATTTTTTTCTATATTTTCTATTAAATTTTTTATATTTAAATGTTCTTTCATTATTGCCTTCGCTATTGAACTACTTACTCCTGGTATTTGTATTAACATTATCTCTCCTATATTATCAACTGTAATATTATCTTTTTTCGCACGCTTACTTACTTCTGCATAATCATTTGTTACCTTATCTAATACTTCTTTTTTATTATAATAACCATCTTTTTTCTCTCTACGCAACTTATCCGATAAATTTATTATCCATTCTGCAGTCTCTCCTATATTATTTGTTCTATGAACGGAAAATCCTTTATAATAATTTAAAGTTACCATTGATGATAATAATGAACGTTTTTCTACTCTTGTTATTTTTGATTTATAATCAATTAATAAACCTTCAATTAGATAAATTATATTATGATTATGTATCTCACAATCATTTAATCTATAACTTTGTTCATTATATCTACCATCTCTTATACTTGAAGCTAGATCATTTAAACTTTTTCTCTCTATTATTATTTTTTCATTATTATCATTATCACATATTATTACATCTCCAATAGGTAAATTCTCTGTTTCTATCTTTATATCTTCTAAATTAACTGATAATTGAATACATTGTATATATAATTCTTTCTCACGATAATCTATTTTTATTATCATTTATTTTAGTAATTTACTTAATTTTAAGTTATATTTTTATTATATAATGCAAAAACAATTCTTAATTAATTCTAAAGGTATTGATATATCATCTTATTCTTTATTAGAAACCGAAACTTGCTCTACTTCTTCTGTTATTATTAAACACATTAATGATACATTAAAAAATAATAATATTTTATGGATTAGAAACGGAAGTTTTGATGTTAATAATATTAATATTAAAGATAAAACACATACTACTGATACCGACTTAGACCTATTAGCTAAAAATATTTATTTAATTAATAAACCTATTATTTTAATTACTCAAGATGGTGATAGAAGTGTTCCTAGTTCATATAACTTATCTACTGTTAATACTATTCTTAATTGTAAATTTATTATTAAATGGCTTACACAAAATTATGATAGAACTATTATACATCAAAAACTTAATTTTATTCCAATTGGTTTTAATTTACATACAAAATTATGGCTTATTAATAATTCTTATAAAGATAAAATTAATTTTATGTTTTCTAATGCAAAACTTAGTTTTAAAAATAATAATAAAATTAATAATAAAATTTTATGTGATTATAATGCATATACACATACACCATCTACTTTAATTTTTAAAAATGATAGATTTAATTTATTTCAATCTTTAAAAAATAATAATCTTATTGAATTTTTAACTACAAACACTTCATTTCAAGATATTACTAAAAAATATAATAAATATTTATTTATATTATGTCCTAGGGGTAATGGTCTAGATTCTCACAGAATATGGGAAGTACTCTTGGCTGGTTCTATTCCTATTATTACTTCGTCACCTCTAGATATTATGTTTATTAAACATAATTTACCTGTTATAATTTTATCTGATTGGAATGAATTAAATAATAATTTAACTAATAAATTATCATTATGGCAAAAGAAATTTAAATCTCTTACATATCCTAAAAATATATATCCTAAATTTAATTTTAATTACTGGATTAATTTATGATATTTTTATGGCACTGAAGAACATTTCTCTCCATTTGTTGGATATCCCCACAATGCACAACGTTTAGTCAAAGTTATATCATGACATGCACTACCATTTCCTTGTTTATATGGAATATCTCCAGGACAACAAACTTTTTTACCTGCATTAGGATATCCAACTGGGACCTCATTACACCATGGTTCTACTGGTGATGGTGGTGGTGGTGGAATAGTTCCATCTAATAAAGCTTTCATGGCATTTGAAAATGCAAAATCTCCATTCGTAGATGCATCACATTCAATAGCCCAGGTTCCAATTTGTATTATTGGTTTATTTTCTCTCATTTCTCGCATTTTAGCATTGTTAAGTCCAGCTGGAGTTCCTTGTATAAAGATTTGTTGAGCTAGTAAATTATAATCCCATATATTATTATTAGTAGCAGCATTTGTTGATGCTGGTACACAAGGACAAGCTCCTGCTAACTTATCTAATAGTCTTGCTCCTTCATATATTTTTCTCATAGCATATTCCCACGCAGACATTGTAGAATAATCACCTGTTCCATAATGTTGCCAATTAGTCGGTGCACTACCACCCCATTCAATCCAATTAATATTTAAATATCCTGTTAGAGCATCTGGTCCATTATTATAAAATTGCACTAAAAATCTATCAATATATTGTAGTTCTACTCCATTCACTTGTCTTTGACCAAAATATTGACTATAATCTCTTATTGAAACTGCTGCCGCTTCAGGAACTATTGATACTATATTAGCTGGTTGAATAATATTAAAAAATGCTTTCCATCGATCAACATAAACTTTTCCCATCGCATCTCTTGAAATTGATTCCAAATCTATATCTACACCATCAAAAACATTATTATATTTTTTTTGAAAGTTGTTCCAACCATTTACTAGTTGTTCAGTAGTTGGATATACATTACCATTTACTGTTGGTGGTATTTTTCCTTTAGACACTTCACCACCAACATATACTTGAGCACCGCCTGCAAAATATGGTTGAAATGTCGCTCCTCCAATACTAAGAATAACTTCTTTTTTTCTACCCCATTTATCTGGTATAGCTTTCCACTTTTTTAAATCTGGAACAAATTTATCAGACATTTCTAACTGATCCCAGTTAGGACCTGTCCAAATAGCATAATAACCTTGCATAATTAAATAAAATTCACCCTTTTCATTAAATTCACCAAAAGTTAAATATAATTTATTATATACAGGTGATATTCCATCTACAGGGGAGTTTGGTATATCAACAAATGGTATTGAACCTGAATCACCACCTCCTGAATTTCCATAATATCCTGTTACATCTAATTTATATGGACTACCAACTAAACTATTATTCCAAGCACTTAATGGTGCTTTGGATGAGTTTACAAACTGATATAAACTTCGAGTATTTCTTAAATCTACTCTAGGTCCTAAATTTGGTCCTACATCATTTTCATTATTATTAAGTGTTACTGCACGTGATACTGCGTTTGTTACTAGCTTACTATTAAGAGGTCTCGACCATACTATATTTCCATTAAATGAAGTTCCATCATTATTAGCTAATGCTGCTATTTTTCCACTAAAAAATTCTCCGTTATTCCATTGACTTTCTGGATGCCATCCATGATTTGAACCTATAGCAAAATGCAATGTATCACCTATTAAAATTGCTGGTGCTTTGTCGCTAAAATTATGATTATTATCATCATTAAAACTAATTACATATCTTTCCTGTGATTGTCTATGTAACCAATGTAATCCATTAGTTGAAGGTGCAGGACTTAAATTGCTTTTTGTAAAAGCACTAACCTTATCTACAATAAAACTTGCATTAATACTTGGTTGAATAGGATCTGTATTTGTGTAAGTAACATTTGCATATTCATCCATAAAAAAACTCCAAGACCAAACACTTTTAACTAAATAATCTAATCCTTGTTCGCAATTTCCCTGACAATCACTTTCAGGTAAAGCTTTTTGAGCACTATAACCTGCAAACTCAAATAAATAGTTTTCAGTTCCTCGTGGTCCTCGTCGTGCTACACCATTAGGTCTCATAAATCCTGTTGCTGTAGGTGCTAACCCACCTTTTTTTGGTCCTCCAAAATAAGTGTTTCCATTGACATAACCAGCATTTAATGTCCAAACCTCTTTTTGAGGCATCATACCATTAACTTTTCCAGCTCCGCCACGTAAAACTTTTCTAGCAACAGCAGATCTCCCATTATGACTTTTATAACCATTTCTAACAGGCATTATTGTATATATATATATGCACATAATATTTATACAATTTTTATGGTACTGTAGAACATTTCTCTCCATTTGTTGGATATCCCCACAATGCACAACGTTTAGTCAAAGTTATATCATGACATGCACTACCATTTCCTTGTTTATATGGAATATCTCCAGGACAGCAAACTCTTTCACTTGCATTGGGATATCCAGCTGGGACTACAGCACACCATGGTTCTTTTGGCGGGGCTGTTCCATTTAATAAAGCTTTCATAGCATTTGTAAATGTAAAATTACCATTCGTAGATGCATCACTCTCAATACACCAAGCAGCCACTTGTATAATTGGTTTATTTTCTCTCATTTTTCGCATTGTAGCATTGTTAAGTCCAGCTGGAGTTCCTTGTACAAATATTTGTTTAGCTAATAAATTGTAATCCCATATGTTACCTTTACCAGGCACAGCAGAATTTGAAGATGCTGGAACCATAATAATAGCACCAGACATATCACTAGCAGGTCCAAAATTTTGCAAAGCTACAATTCTTAAAGCATATTCCCAAGCTGACATTGTAGAATAATCGCCTGTTCCGTAATCTTGCCAATTTCCAGGTGTACCATTATCACTCCATGCAGACCAAATAAATTTATTACTTTTCTGGGAAATTCCATCTTTGTCAATCCATTCTATTGGATAATTTACTAATTCATAATTTATAATCTCATCTGGATTAGTATTAAAACATTTTAATGCAAATTTTTGAAATTTATATGAGACCGACTCTCTCCCCCCAGGAAGATAATTCTGATAATTATCTAAAGCTTCTTTACTAGCTTCAGCACTTAATTGTACAGGCCGGTTGTTTATTGAATTAAACCATTTAAATGTTTTACCCCAGGTTTGATTATATACAGTCTGGCCCATAAGATATCTTGACCGTCCAGAATAAAAGTTATCTATACCATTAATAAGACCTTTTGTATCCCTATCAATAAATAAATAGTTTAATCCATTTCGTAGTTGAATAGTGTCAGGATACGTATTGTATTGCGGTTCTGCACAGGATGGAAATGGCGAATTGAACAGCAAGGAGGGGATGGCACCATATGGCTGATAATTAGCAACAAAAATTTGTTGATTTGGATCATTTGGAAAATAGGGTTGAAACTGTGGACCCCCAATACTAATAAATACTTCTTTTTTTCTACCAAACACATCTGGTTTAGCTTTCCATGCTGCCAAGTCTGAATGAAATGAAGGTTTTAGTACTATACTTCCACTTTCTGCTGAACCCCCGGACCAATTAGCATAATAACCATCTAAAACTATATAAAATTGACCACATATATTAAATTCAGCAAATGTTATATATAATTTATTATATACTGGTGATATACCTAGTACTAATTCGTCACCAACAACTTTATCAATAAATGGCATATTACCAGCATTACCACCTGCCGCATTTCCATAATATCCTGCTACATCTAATTTATATGGACTACCAACTAAACTACTATCCCAAGAACTCAATGGTGGTGTTTGTGGATTTATATATTCATACAAACTTTGAGTATTGACATTATCTACTCTTGGTATTCCATTTGGTCCTTCATCATTTTCATTGTTATTAAGTGTTACAGCACGTGATATTGCACTTGTTGCTAGTGTACTATTAAGAGGTCTTGACCATACTATATTTCCATTAAACGCTGAACCATCTTTACTAGCTAAGGCTGCTATTTTTCCACTAAAAAATTCACCATTATTCCATTGACTTTCTGGATGCCATCCATGATTTGAACCTATGGCAAAATGCAATGTATCACCTATTAAAATTGCTGGTGCTTTGTCGCTAAAATTATGATTATTATCATCACTAAAACTAATAACATATCTATCTTGAGATTGCCTATGCAACCAATGTAATCCATTAGTTGAAGGGGCAGGACTTAAATTGCTTTTTGTAAAAGCACTAACCTTATCTACAATAAAACTAGCATTAACACTTGGTTGGATAGGATCTGTATTTGTGTAAGTAACATTTGCATATTCATCCATAAAAAAACTCCAAGACCAAATACTTTTTACTAAATAATCTAATCCTTGTGCGCAATTTCCCTGACAATCACTTTTAGATAAAGCTTTTTGAGCACTATAACCTGCAAACTCAAATAAATAATTTTCTGTTCCTCGTGGTCCTCGTCTTGCTACACCATTAGGTCTCATAAATCCTGTTGCTGTAGGTGCTAAACCACCTTTTTTAGGTCCTCCAAAATAAGTGTTTCCATTGACATAACCAGCATTAACTGTCCAAACTTCTTTTTGGGGCATCATACCATTAACTTTTCCAGCTCCACCACGTAAAACTTTTCTAGCAACAGCAGATCTCCCATTATGACTTTTATAACCATTTCTAACAGGCATAATATATATAATATAATTATATAAATTATTTATATAGACGATTTATGCATGTGGTGCATATCCATAAGGAGATGGTCCTGCACCAGTTTTAAATAGAAATAAAAAATTAGATTTTTCACCACTACTACCTGCCCTTTTAGCAGCACCAGAAGGTCTCATAAATCCAGTAGCAGTTGGAGCAGCTCCACCCTTTAAATCTCCTTTAAAATAAGAATAACCAGGAACATAACCAGCATTGATTGTAAAAATTTGTCTTTGAGGCATCATACCATTAACATTACCAGTTCCACTTAATAATGCTTTTCGAGCAATAGCAGATCTACCGTTATGACTTTTATAACCATTTTTAGGTGCCATAATTATATAATATAATTATATAATAATTTTTACAATTACCATCTTAATCCAGAACGGTGATAATTTGGTTGAGTTCTTCCAACACCACCACTACCAAGAGGATTTTTTGAAAGAGTTCCTCTATTAAACATATAATTTTTGGCCTCAGCTGGTGCCATACCCCATGTAGGGTCACGTTCAAGAGTGCGACTTCTAATATATCTGGCTAGATACCATGGTTTTCCTCTAGTAGATACATTTCCAGCCATATCACCAAAAATTTTGGTATTATTACTAATAGACGGCGTACTAGCCGCTCGTTTTGTTCCGCTCATATAACCGGGCATTTATACATATAGAAAATATTATAATTTTGTAAATATGCTTAAATATTTACTATTATATAATATCAATGGAAGATACAGTAAAATCTTTAATACAAGAAGGAGATATTATTAAAGGAAATGAAGAAGGAAAATTAATATTTAATCCTTTTAATATAGAAAATCGAGAGATTACATTGAACGAAGTTCAATCTATTCTAAGAAAATATGGTGTTAAAGCAAATATATTTAATATTAAACTTTATCAAAGAGCATTTGTTCATAGATCTTATACAAAACGTCCAGCTTTAGAGAATTTAGAAGGAAATATTGAAATTGCTGATAGACCAGCAAATTGTATGGAACTAAAAACAAAGTCTAATGAACGATTAGAGTTTATAGGTGATGGTGTATTAGAATTAATAACAAAATATTATTTATATCGTCGTTTTCCTAAAGAAGATGAAGGATTTATGACAGAGAAAAAAATTGCTTTAGTAAAAAATGAACATATTGGAAAATTAGCCTATGAAATGAAATTACACAAATTATTAATATTATCAAAACATGCTGAAGAAAAAAAAACTAGAACAAATTTAAAAAAACTAGGTTGTTTATTTGAAGCTTTCATAGGAGCAATATTTTTAGATTTTAATAAAATTAATATTAAAGATGAAAATAACTGGTTTGAAAATGTATTTACTTGTGGTCCAGGTTTTCAAATGGCACAAATATTTGTAGAGAATGTATTTGAACAACATGTAGATTGGATGAAACTAATTAAAACTGATGATAATTATAAAAATATACTACAAGTAATAATTCAAAAACAGTTTAAAACTACACCAGATTATCTAGAAATTAATCATGATATAGAAAATGGATATCATATGGGTGTATATCTTTGTCTTGGACAAAGTATTCATCAAATGCAAGCAAAAGATGCAGTTCCATATAGTAAATTTGGAAGTTTTGAAAAAATCCAAGAATATTTATTAGAAAATGATAATGTTTTTATTTTTCTTTCAGATGGACAACATAAAATTAAGAAAAAAGCAGAACAAATTGCATGTGAAATAGCAATTGACTTACTAAATAATTAATTAATAGTATAATTAATACATAAACTTTTTTTATGTATTAACTTTATAGATGTCTGCTGCTCTTTTAGCCAAGCTTAAAGTAAAAAATGCACCACAACAAAAAGGAACTGTAGAAGTGATAATCCAAGTGCCCAGAAAAAAAGAAGAAGTAAAAATTAAAACACAAATAGTAGATAAAACAGGAGAAGAGTTTAATAGAGAACTATTTATTAAAGAAATACAAAAATTAACTACTAAAACAGAAAAACAAAGTAATATAACACAAGCATCTAACAAACCAATACAACAAAATAAACCAATAAAAACTGGAAAAAAATTAAAATTATCTGTAGTACCAGAAGAAAAAACTACTGCAACCATTGCAAAAACACCTGAAGATGATAAACCTAAAAAAAATAGAAAAACTAAACCTCCTATTGGAGTAATTAAAGAACTATCTAGTTCTATGATATTAATTGGAGATGAAATAATTTTAAATAGAGTTCCTGAAGAACAAGAACATATTAATATAAGAGCATCTGAATATTATATGAATAATCGTGAAATATTTATTAATTTTATGTCATCACTTTTTGGACCATATAAAGAACAATTAATGATAGAAGAAGGAGGGGCTACATGTGATAGAGATGATAGTGTAGCATTCTCTACTATGTCACATCAGAATATTGTAAGAGATTATTTAAATCTTTATACACCTTATAGAGGATTATTATTATATCATGGTTTAGGTTCGGGTAAAACATGTTCATCTATTGCTATGGCAGAAGGTATGAAATCATCAAAACAAATAATAGTAATGACACCAGCATCATTAAGAATGAATTATTTTGAAGAATTAAAAAAATGTGGTGATTTACTATATAGAAAAAATCAATTCTGGGAATTTATTGATACTAAAGTTAATCCTGAATTAACAGAAGTATTATCAAAAGTACTATCTCTATCTGTTGAAACTATTAAAAATAAAGGAGGTGCTTGGTTGGTTAATGTTAAAAAACCTTCTAATTTTGAAGATCTTGATGCGGTTGAAAAAAAAAGTTTAGATGATCAATTAAATGAAATGATTAGATACAAATATAAATTTATTAATTATAATGGTATGAGACAAAGTCATTTAAGAGAATTAACATTAAATAATACTATTAATCCCTTCGATAATAAAGTAGTTATTATTGATGAAGCTCATAATTTTGTTAGTAGAATAGTTAATAAAATGGGTAAAGGTGATGGAAAACTAGCTATTAAGTTATATGAATTATTATTAAAAGCTGAAAATGTAAAAATAATATTACTAACTGGAACTCCTATAATAAATTATCCTAATGAAATAGCTGTCGTTTTTAATATTCTTAGAGGATTAATTAAAACATGGTCTATTAAATTAATAATTAATAAAGAGAGAAAAGTATCTCAAAAATTTTTTGAGAAATTATTTTCAAGTAAAGTTAAGGGAGGTAATATTATGGATTATATTGAATATAAACCTACTTCTACTACTCTAGTTATTACAAGAAATCCTTTTGGATTTGTTAACAATGTTAAAGACAATGAATATATTGGTGTAAATATTAATGAAGCAGGTCAAATGGATGATGAAAATTTTATTAATTATATAACTAAATTATTAGCTAAAAATGATATTACTGTTAATCCTAGTGGTATTAGAGTATCAGAATATAAAGCGCTTCCAGATAAATTAGATGATTTTAAGGCTTTATTTTTAAATTCTAAAAATGAAACACAAAACATTAACTTATTTAAAAGAAGAATATTAGGACTTGCCTCTTATTTTAGAAGTGCACAAGAAAATTTGATGCCAAAATATGAAAAATCTCAAAATTTTCATGTTATTAATATACCTATGAGTGATTTTCAATTTGGTGTTTATGAAGAAGCACGAGTTCAAGAAAGAAAATTAGAATTACAAAATGCAAAAAAAAAGAAAAAAGCACAAACTGGTATATATGAAGAAACTGTTTCAACTTATAGAATTTTTTCAAGAGCTTTTTGCAATTTTGTATTTCCAAGACCAGATATTAAACGTCCAATGCCCACCAAAGATGATACTATAGAAACTGCTATTTTAAAAGAAACGGCAGATGAAGACCTACTTGATGCTACATCAGCTAAAGAAAAAATTAATAATATTGATGGAAGATATGAAGCTGATGATGTTGCTGAAGAATTAGATACTCCACCATCAGCTAGTGTAGAATCTTATGAAGAGAGAATTAAATCTGCACTTAAAATGTTAGAAGGTAATAAAGTTAAATATTTATCACCTGATGGATTAGCAATATATAGTCCTAAATTTTTGAATATTTTAGAAAATATTCAAGATCCTGAGCATAGAGGTCTACACCTTATTTATAGTCAATTTAGAACATTAGAAGGTATTGGTATTTTAAAACTAGTATTAGAATCAAATGGTTTTACTCATTTTAAAATTAAAAAAGTAGCTGAACAATGGCAAATAGATATTAATGAAGAAGATAAAGGAAAACCTACATTTGCATTGTATACAGGTACTGAAACAGATGAAGAAAAAGAAATAATAAGAAATGTATTTAATGGAACTTGGAATTATCTTCCATTATCTTTATCAAAACAATTGCAAGAAATTTCTAGCAATAATATCTTTGGAGAGATTATTAAAGTATTAATGATTACTGCATCTGGTGCTGAGGGTATTTCTCTTAAAAATGTTAGATATGTTCATATAACAGAACCTTATTGGCACCCTGTTCGTATCCAACAGGTAATTGGTAGAGCTCGAAGAATTTGTAGTCACCAAGAATTACCTGAAACTTTACGAACAGTAGATGTATTTTTATATTTAATGACCTTTTCAGAACAACAATTATCGAGTGATGAATCTATTGAATTAAGACTTAAAGATAAAAGTAAAATTGATAATCTTACTCCTATTACTAGTGATCAAGCTCTTTATGAAATTGCTACTATTAAAGAAGATATAACTGAAAATATTTTATTAGCTGTTAAAGAAGCCTCTATTGATTGTCAATTGCATTCTCGTGAAGGTAGCAAAGAAAAACTTAAATGTTTTTCATTTGGAAATGTTAATCCTAGTAAATATTCATTTCAACCATCTTATGATAATGAAGAAACAGATAATATTAGTGATAAAAATAAAATTAAAATAACATGGAAAGCATTTATAGTCACTATTGAAGGAGTTAAATACGCTCTTAATAAATTAACTAATGAAGTATATGATCTGGATAGTTATAAAAGAGGACAACCAGTGCAAATTGGAACATTAGAAACTATAGGAGATAAAATAGTATTTAAGAAAATTTAATTTTTTCTTATTTTCTCTCAACAACTAAACTTTCATCTACTTCTTCTACTTCTTCTACATTATCCAACTTTTCAAATTCACTTTGTAATAAATGTATTATACTTTCCCTACTACAAGTATTTTCTAATTCTACTATTCGTTTATTTAAATTATTAATATAACTTGAAATTTCGTCTTTTAATTTTAATAATTCATTATATTGTTTGGTAATTTTTAAATCTAATTCTGCAAGAATTTTTTTTTTAAAATTATCTAATTTATTATCTATAAATTTATTAAAATATTCTTCATTATTTGGTTGTTCTTTTGGTTGTTCTTTTGGTTGTTCTTTTGATTGTTCTTTTGATTGTTCTTTTGATTGTTCTTTTGGTTGTTCGTTTTTTTTTATATTATTTAAAAAATTTAATAAACTATTATCTTCTTCTTTTATTTTTTCATTAATATTAAAAGTTACATGTTTTTCTTCAAGTGAAGCCGAATTTATAGTCTCACCTATTTTTAAAAGTTTAACATTTGAACTATTATCTTTATTAATCCATTCACTTGATTTTTCTTTATCAACAGGAATATTTTCTAATACCATATTTAATTCATTTTCTCTCTTTCTTAATGCAATTTCAATAAGATTATCCATTTCTTCACCAATAGGTTCATCTATATTTTTATCTAAAAAATCTGGTGTTTGAGGTTTTTTTCTTTCAATTAATTCTTTAAAATTTTGTTCATGTTTATTATATTCTTTTTGTAACATATATTGTCTTTCTTGTGATATTTCATTAGATGTTATATTATTTTTTTTATTAAATGTTGGTTTAGGTTTAGGTTTATTTTTATATTTATTTAAAACTGTATACATTTCTGATAATGCTATTTTATTTAATGAAACAGTATCAGCATTATTTGAATTATAAATTATATTTATTTTTTCATCAAAATCAGTTTTTACATCCGTAACCCAATATTCATCTATATCTGTAAACATACCATTTTGGAACATAAAATTCCATAGTAATCCTTTATTATTTTTATCAATAAAATTATTATTCATATATTAATAATAATTTTATTACTTTATACAATTTAAATATCAAAATATTTTTTTCTAAGTTCATTCATTTCATTATCTGATATTTTAATTGATTTATTATTAAAATATTCAGGTTTTTTTTCTTCAGTTAATAACATTATAATAAAATATAGTGCATACATACCACATTCTGAATCTTCTTTTTGATGTCTTTTTTTAAAATTATCACTATACTTTAAATTTAAATTTAAAGGATTTGTGTTGGACTGATTTATTATTCTTTTAACTAATCTATTTATTTCTGGAGGAATTTTATGACCATTACTATCAAAATAAAATATATATTTATTTTTTATATCTATAAAGAGTGATACCCAATGTGATCCACTTAAATAATGTGGATCAGTATTAAAAACTATTCCTATCTTTGTTTTTCCACGTTTTATATAATTTTTTAATTCAAATTTACATAATTCTTCCCATATACATTCATTATATAACATATGTTTATCAAAATCTATAGGTGATGGTCCAATAAATTCAAAATTTTTATATTTATTTTCATATTGTTTCATTACATTATCTATATCTGTACTACTTAACCATTCATAAGGATTATTTTTCCATGATGCAGGACTAGATGGTGCAAAAGTATAAGCTTGTAATTCTTTAGATAGATTATTATCTATAAATTTTTGATTTAACCAACATTTTTCACTTGAACATATATTTTTCATATTTTCTTTTAAATTTTCCCATATCTCTCTTGAATCATTACTAATTATTTTTTTATCTGGATGTCGTGCATTCCATAAATTCTTTATTTTTTCTAGACTTTCATTAGTATAACAGGTATAATCTTTATTATTTGTATTTATTGGACTACAAACATTTTTTTTTATATTTTTAATAGTTTTATTTTTAATTTTTTTATTCTTTACAGTTTTATTTTTTTTTTCCATTTTAATATTATTTAAGATTATTCTTTTTTATACCTTTAATTTTAAGTGTTGGTTCTTTTAAATCAATATTTTTTTTTTGAGGAATAAATTGTTCTTTTGTAGTTGTAGATGTAGATGAAATAACAAAATTATCTAAGGTTATAGATTTAACTTTAATATCGTTGTTAAATAAGATATTATCTGCTTGTTCTACTATATCTTCTATATTAGTTATAACAGTTTCATTATTATTTTCTACATTATATTCTAAATAATCTTCTTGAATAATATCTTTTTTATCTATAGTTTTAAAGTGGTCAATTAAATTACTTAAGTATAATTCAAAAGATTTTTTTAAATTTTCATTTTCAAAATTATTTTTAAACATATCTCTAGTTAGAGATAATACTCTTTTTTTATAAAATTTTTTTTCTTCTTTACTATAATTTTTTTTATTAGTTATATTATTTACATGCTGATATAATGGATTTGTTAAATACGTTAATGTTGCTTTATTTACATTATCAGTATCCATTATAATAATATAATTATTTATAAGTTTTTAACTTGAACGCGTGTTGAATTATTAAATAAATCAGATCCTAAATTACATTCATTTGGATTAAATGATGCAAAAATAGGTTTTGTAAATAAATCTGGATAAGGTTGTCGTATTTGATTATTGCCATCTACATGTACATGATACATATCACTATTACTTGCTGGTACATAATTTGATTGTTCACAATTTTGAAGTGCAAATATTTGATTTCTTAAAATTGTTTCATCATTTATACGTGATGCAAATCCACTCCAAGGTCCATGTGCAGAACCTGGATTAAAAACCTTGCTCACTTCATATGTAGGTTCTTTTTTTATTGGAACAACTGATTTAGCTCTTCTATCAAATATTGGTAATAAAGCATACTTTGATGATACTGGTCTTATGCTAAATACAGGTTCTAATGTACTTGATGGAATATTTCTTTGTAAAATTCTATTACTTAATTCCGCATCTCGTTCAACATTACATTGATATACTCCATTTACTACTCCAAACATTTCAGACATTATATATTAATATACAATAATATTATTATATAATAATGACAAAAACAAAAAAATGTAGAAGTATTAATAATACTAAAACAAGAAAAAAATATGATTTACCTTTAATAAAAAAATATAACAGTGTAAGCAATAAATATATTGATAAAAAATTAGTAAATACATTAGTTAAAGAATTTAAATCAATAACAAAAAATATTAAGGAATATCCAATTAGTAAATTAGATAAATATAGTTATTCACATAATTATGATTATGATGATGATTATGGTGCTATATTTTTTATTGATGACAATAATAATACATTTGAATTGATAGATTTTGATAATATTGGAAAAAAATATAATTATTTTAATATTGGTAATTACGTTATTTCTAATAATGAAGAAATTTTAGCATATTCAATTGATACTAAAGGTGATAGAAATTATTCTATTTTTATTAAATCTTTTTATTCTGACAAATCATTTTTTATTAGTTCTGAATGTTCTTCAGAAATTAGTTTCTCTCCTGATTCAGATATTTTATATTATATTAAATATGATCCTATAGATTTTAGACCGGCATACTTATATTCTTATAATTTATGTAATAAAATAAATACACTAATTTATTTTGAAAAAAATCGTTCAAAAAGTCTTGGTATTTATATGACATCTGATAATAAAAAAATTATAGTTACATCGGATCAATACGGCAATGAAGATGATTATTCTATAAAAAAAATTAAAGAAGAAATTGGTTCTCTTGCTAAAAATACATTAATTAACTTATTTACAGGTAAAGAAAATACTAGTTACTCATTTGAACATTGGAATAATACATGGTATATATTAAAAAAATATTATGATTAAACTTCTATTGTAATTACTAATGATTTTATTAAATATAAAACTGTTATCAAATATAAAAGTAAACTTATAATTGAACACTTTTTTATTAAAAATAATGTTTTAATTTGTTTATATAAAAATAATAATAAGAATACTCGATTTTTATCGTTTTATAATATTATAACTAATAAATTAAAAAATTTATATTTATCAAATGATAATTCTAGTATTACATTTCCATATTTTTCAAATTTAGATCCTCATAATAATTTTTTATATATTAATTATGAAACATTTCTAGAACCTAATAAATTAATAAAAATTGATTTATCATCACTAAAATATAATATATTAACTACTAGTTCTAATAAATCTTATAATTCTTCACTATACTCTCAGAAAATTATAAAAGTTAATAATTATGTTTATATTACTATGCTTTACAAAAATTCTAATTCTTTAAAAAATAAAAAGTGTCTTTTATATGGTTATGGTGCATATGGTCAAACAATAGAACCTAGATTTAATGCTCCTGTAATTAGTTTGCTAAATAGAGATTTTATATATTGTGTTGCTCATATTCGTGGTAGTATGTATACTGGTTATAATCATTGGCTTCATGGTAAACTTTTGCATAAAAAAAATACTTTTAAAGATTTTATTACAGCAGCAAATTATTTATTTAAAAATAATTATACAAGTTCAGAAAATCTTTGTATTTGGGGTAGTAGTGCTGGTGGATTATTAATTGGTGCTGTAATTAATATGTATCCAAATATTGCTAAATTAGCTATAATGGGTGTTCCTTTTCTAGATGTAGTGAATACAATGACAGATACATGCCAACCATTAACTACAGAAGAATTTAAAGAATGGGGTAATCCTAAAGATAAAAAAGTATTAAATTATTTAAAGTCTTATGATCCAATTAGTAATATTAATTTATTAAATAATTATCCTAATATTTATATTTATGGTAATTTAAATGATACCTTAGTTCCATATTATCAACCCTTAAAATATTATAAAAAAATTAAAAATGCTAAAATTTTTAAAAATAAAGATAAATTTGTTCTTTTAAAAATTAATTTAAAATATGGGCATATGGATGCAAGTAAGACTAGTGAATCTCTATATGGAACAGCAGAAAAATATAGTATGATTATTAAATATACATAAAGATATAAAGTTTATTATACATTATATGTGTGGTATTTTTGCATTATTGAATAACAAAAAAACATTTACAGTTAATGATATTAATAACGCTAATCTTAAAGGACAACATCGTGGACCAGAAGAAACTAAACTAGAAATTATTTCTAATGATTTATTATTTGGATTTCATAGATTAGCTATTAATGGTTTAGATACTTCATCTGGACAACCCATACAAATTGATGATATTACTTTAATATGTAATGGTGAAATTTATAATTATAAAGAATTATTTGAAGAAATAAAAGTTACACCTATTACACATTCTGACTGTGAAATTATTATTCATTTATATAAACTATATGGTATTGAACAAACTCTTAGATTATTAGATGGTGTATTTTCATTTGTATTACATGATAATAGAATTTCAAATTTACAATATCCTCTAGTACATGTTGCTCGTGATCCATTTGGAGTAAGACCTCTATATTATTTATCTATAGACACTGATTATAAAGAAAATAATTTTAAAAAAGATAATTTAAATATTACAAATGAAAATATTATAGCTTTTGCTTCTGAAATAAAAGTTTTATCACCATTACTTAATTATAAAAATAAATTACTTGCAGAAAAATCCAATTATCTAGTAAATAATTTTACATTAGATCCAGAATATTTCACTTATTCCATTAAACAATTTCTCCCAGGAACTTATTCTACCTATTCTAAAGACCTGAAAAAAATTAATTCTAAGTGGAAAAATATTTATTCTGATAGATATCACTCAATGATATGTAAACCTTCTACAATTTTAAAAAAGGGTCAAGAAGATATTTTTTCACATGCTTTATCTAATATATGTACCTATCTCAATTCTGCTGTTAAAAAAAGAGTTATTGGTACAACTGAAAGACCGATTGCTTGTTTATTATCTGGTGGATTAGATAGTAGTCTTGTTACAGCATTAGTAAAAAAATATTATCCGGGAACACTTGAAACATATAGTATTGGTATGGAAGGTTCTGAAGATCTAAAATATGCTAAAAAAGTAGCTGAACATTTAAACACTAAACATACTGAAATTGTTTTAACAAAAGAAGAATTTTTTAATTCAATTCCTGAAGTTATTGAAAATATAGAAAGTTATGATACAACTACTGTAAGGGCTAGTGTTGGTAATTATCTTATTGGTAAATATATATCTAAAAATAGTGATGCAAAAGTGATATTTAATGGTGATGGTTCAGACGAACTTACTGGTGGATATATATATTTCTTAGAATGTCCTAACAATATTGAATTTGATAAAGAATGTAGAAGACTTTTATCTAATATTTATACATTTGATGTATTAAGATCAGATAAATCTATTTCTTCTAATGGATTAGAACCTAGAACACCATTTTTAGATAGAGATTGGGTTGAATTTTATTTAAGTTTACCTGTATCAATTCGTAATCCTTTAAATTATCCAGAAATATCTAAAAATATTGAAAAATATTTATTAAGACAGACATTTCATGTACTAGAACCTGATTTATTACCTAGTGATGTTTTATGGAGAACAAAAGAAGCTTTTAGTGATGGAGTTAGTGGAAATTCTGGATCATGGTTTCAAATTATTAATCAAAAAGTTGAAGGTATGTATCACTATTTTGATAATAAACCTGTAATTAATCATTGCAATGTTAATCCTCCTATTACATTGGAACAAATTTACTATAGAGATACATTTGATAAATATTATCCAAATTGTTATAATATCTTACCTTATTTTTGGATGCCTAATTATGTTAATGCTACAGATTGTAGTGCTCGTACGATTTCATTTTATAAAAATATTCAAAAAAAATAAATTATTCTAGAACAATTAAATATTTTTAATACATTATATTATATAAAACATAATGTATTTAAAAAAGTTTTTGAAACAATATTTTAATAGTATTTTTAAGAGTATTTTTAACAACAATTTATCCTTTCATCAAAAATTATTTATATATGGTTTATATTTATCATATCTTTTATATTTTATTACATTAATTGGATTATCAGCTGCTATAAGTGCATATGGTGTTGTTCCTGAATGGTTGGGTATTTTAAAAACTTTTCAAACATTTTATATAGCATTATTTTTAATATGGAATTTTAATCCATATCTAAAGAAAAAAATAAGGAATAATAATTTTGATAGACGTGTTGCATTTGAGGCTGGTGTATTTTTATTAGCTACAACAAGTTTAGCTAGTATTATGGAACGTTATTTTAAACCAATAGGTATTTTATTTTAATACAATTTTTGTGTTTTTTTATTATTTTTCTTTATTTTTTTTCGTGTTTGTATTTTGTTTCTATTAAAAAATTCTTCTAAATGCATCATAATTTTTTTACTAATTATATTATCAATTTTTAGTTCTTCTTCATTTTTTTTTATATGAATGTAGTTAAATTCTTTCATATCATTAACTATATTACTTATAAATTCTTTTTTATTTATTGTTAAATTAAAATTATCATAATATCTCTCTGCCATATCTTCATATGCAATACTATATATATAAGGTCTTATATTTATATAATAAACTGCATCATTATCCATTAAAGGATGATATTGATCATCTAAAAAACATATTTCTGTATTGGGTGGTATCTTAGTACAATGAATTAAATCTTCTACACTTTTATCATGGCTTGTTCTACATAGTTCAACTCGAACTCCTTTAACTTTAAAAGCTGCAATTATTTGATCAAAAATTGTTGTTTTTAATTCATGATTAAAATAACTACAAATTTTTTCAGCCCATTCTCGTGGACCTTGATTATTAGTATATAACATTATTTTATTACAATCATTACGTTTTTTTTTATGTAAAAGATATTTAAGTATTTCTTTTATTTTAGGTCTTAAAAATTCATTAAATAAATTTAATATTTCATAAAATTTTTCAATAGGTATTTTTTTATTTGTTACATTTTCTAATGCATCACAAAACATTCCTAGTTCAACAAAATTACCTAGTGTTTCATCTAAATCAAATACTACTATTTTACATTGTTTTGTCATACTATAAATAAGAGAGAATATTAATTATTAATATATATTTATATTAGTATATTTATGAAATTAACAACTCAGGATTATAAAGATATTTTGTTATATTACAATATTGATATTGAAAACTTATCAAAAATTCAATTAATAAATAAAGCAGAAAATATTTTAGCTAATAAATTGTGTAGATGTATTAAAAAAATTGATCCAGAGGAAAAAAATTTATCTAAAACTATTGGTATTTGTAATTATAGTGTTCTTAAAAGAAAGGGTATTAAACCCAATAAATTTAGTTGTAAAAAAAAATCTAAATTTACATCAAAGAAAAATAATCATAGTGGAATTTTAGGGAAAAATAAAAAAAATCTTACATTAAAAAATAAAAAAAATTATTTATTTAAATAGTCAACAACTGATAATAAAACTTTTTCCTGATCAGTTAATTTTTGAAAAATTAAATTTTCATCCATATTTAATTGAAAATACTTATTAAAATTATTTTTACATATTACTAGTATTCCATCATCAATAATTTTAATATCACAAACTATACCACCTATTGTTAATTTTATATTTTTAGGATCTTTTAAAGAAATATATCTAATATAACACCCATAATTAATATCTTTTAAATCATCTACATATTTATAATCTTTGAGAGATTTATGCATTTCAATTAATTTCTCTCTAGATAAATGTAATTGTTGTAAAATATCATTTTTTATTTTAGATATACTTTGATTGTTAGTATCTAAAATACCTTCGTTATTTTCATTATCTAATGCTTTCATTAATTTATCTAGATCAAGTGAAGAATTCATTATATAAATACTAATATTACTATTTATATAATTTTTTAAAAAATCATACTTTTTTTTAAAAATTAAATTTATTAGCATAATAGCTAATAAAAATACTCTAAATAATTTTATTTTTGTTACGATAAATTCACTTTTTAATTTTGAGAGCATATAAGGTAACAAAAAAAATAACTTTCAGTTAAAAAAATTTTGTGTATAACAAATTTTTTCAATTCTCAAATCCATTTTTCGAAAATGGACATTTTTAAAAATGTCCAAAATCAAATTTTCGATTTGAGAATCTGAAAAAAAAAGTGAAAAAATGACATTAGAGCATAATGCTCTTATTTTGTTTTTTTGATAAAAAAAAGTGTTACGATAAAATTTTTTTTTAATTTTTTTTGGACAAATTTTGGTTTTTTTTAAAATGCATATTTCGCAACATTTTCGCAACATTTTCGCAACATTTATGTAGGTAAAATTGCATATATTTGCAACATTAGATATATGTAGTAGTTTTTCATTAATTTATTTTACTAGAAAAAAATTATGTAGGGAAATTTTCATATTTTTTTGAAAAGAACTTTAAGCATATTTTTGTTGCTTAATATATATGAAATCCGCAACAATTAGCAACAAAAATATGCATATATTAAATTGTGAATGCTGTAATTATACATGTACAAAAAAATTTTTATGGGAACAACATTTAATTACTAAAAAACATATTAATAATACTATAAAATTTCCTATAAATAATAATAAAACATTGATAGAAAATAATGATCTTAATAATGAATTAATATGTGATATATGTAATAAAACATATAAATCACGTTCTGGTTTATGGAGACATACAAAAATATGTAATAAAGTAAAAACAAATTATTCACATGAATTAGCTGAATACTTGAAAAAAAATGATGAAGATGTATATGAAGAAAATAAAGAACTAAAAATATTAATGAGAAAAATGCTAGAAGGATTAAATGAAGATGCAAAAATAAAAGACCATATGGTTAATCAATTAAAAGAACAAAATAAAATTATATTAGATATGGTACCCCGTATAGGAAATAATCAATTTAATATAAATGTTTTTTTAAATGAAAAATGTAGAGATGCTATAAACATGAGTGAATTTTTAGAATCATTACAAATTCAACTAAAAGATTTAATTTATACAAAAGATAATGGTTTGATTGAAGGAATTAGTACTGTATTTGTTAATGGATTAAAACAGTTAGACACATTTAAAAGACCAATTCATTGTACTGATATGAAAAGAGAAACATTATATATTAAAGATAATAATGAATGGGAGAGAGAAAATGGTAAAGAATGTTTACGAAATGCGATAAATGATGTTGCTAGTAAACAAAGACTTGCAATAAATGAATGGGAGAAAAATAATCCTAATTGGGATAAAACAGTAAAAGGTAAAGAAGAATATATTAAAATAGTTAAAACAGTAATGTCGGATATAAGTGATGAACATAATAAAATAATTAAAAATATTGCAAAAGAAACAATTATTAATAAGTAAAAATAATTGTTAATAGATTTATTACCAAACACTTCCACCAAATCCACCACCAAGAACACTGTTTGCCGCCATTGGTTCAAACGGTTCTTCCTGTCCAGGAACATTAGCATTTTGTAAAGGATTAGAAGGTCCAGCATACATATTATTAAAATCAGTTCTTGGTTGAGTTGCTTGATTATGAACTTGCTGTATATGTGCTCCTTCAGTGTGTCCGCCAGGCATTTGTCCTGGTGGAGGTAATATACTAGTATCTAGATAATCTGCTCTACTTGTTTGATGTTGTGGATATTCTCTTCCTCCAGCTAAAGGTTGAGTAACCTTTACATTAGTTTGTTTTTTTTCTGTATTATTTTCAATACTATTTCCATACCATTTATCCAATAATCTATCAGATAAAATATTTAGTTTTGCAGCAAATTTAGTTTGCATTGTAGAAAGAATAATAAGAAATGGCATCATAAAACTAATTGAGTCAAATGTAGAATAATCAACTTGACTATATGTAGGAACATATCTGATCATTTTATTAAAAATCCATATAGCAGTAATAATTATTACTAATTGTCCAATAATTTCAGCTATAATTTCTAAATTACCTTTACTTTCATCTTCTTCTGGAATTAAGAATTTAATTAGTTTAAGTGTAATAATAACAGGAATTATAGCCATAATAGTATATTGCATAATATTTAATAATTGTGCTTTATTTTCATCATCAAAATTAAATACATATTTAAAAAATCCAAATGAGTCAGAAGAATCTTTAGTAGAAATAGTAATTTTTTCAGTAACTTTATCCATTATGATTTATAAAAAGAAATTAAAAAAATAGAATTATTAATATAATATTATGTTAAAACTTTTATGTCAACCAAGAAAAGTTAAAAAAACATCTAATGGTGAAATTTTTCATGAAGAGTTTCAATATTTAAATTTAATTAATGATATTATTAAAGAAGGTGAATTAATAGAAGGTAGAAATGGTATTACTAAATGTATATTTGGTAGTACTATGCATTTCTCTCTAGAAAATAACAAAATACCTATTTTAACAACAAAAAAAGTTGCATGGAAAACTTGCTTAAAAGAACTATTATGGTTTATTAAAGGATCAACAAGTAATATTGAATTACAAAAACAAAATGTTACAATTTGGAATGGAAATGCATCAAGAGAGTTTTTAGATAGTAGAGGCTTAACAAATTTGCAAGAAAATGATCTAGGTCCAGTATATGGTCACCAATGGAGATTTTTTAATGCTCCTTATAACGATTGTAATACTGATTATTCAGAAAAAGGAGTAGATCAATTAGCCAATATTATCAAAATATTAAAAGATCCAAAACAAAGAACTTCTAGAAGAATGATAATATCAGCTTGGAATCCATGTCAAATTGATGAAATGGCACTACCACCATGTCATATTTTAATGCAATTTAATGTATTAAATGGTAATAAGCTTTCATGTAATTTATATCAACGAAGTGGTGATGTAGGTTTAGGCGTTCCATTTAATATAACTTCATATAGTTTTTTAACCCATTTATTAGCAAATCATTGTGGATTAATAGCTAGTGAATTTAATTATTTTTTAGGAAATACTCATATATATGATGATCATTTAGATTTACTAATAAAACAAACAGAACGTTTACCATATGATTTTCCATCATTAAAAATAAATAGTATCAAAAATAATATAAATGATTATGTAATTGAAGATTTTATAATAGAAAATTATAATTTTCATGAAACAATTAAAATGGAAATGCGGAAATGAATTAAATAATTTATGAAATAAATAGTATATATGAGTGGAGCAGCAAGTTTAGCAGCCGCAAAAAGAAGAAGAAGTATTAATACAACTACATCAACAGGTAATGTCCAAATATCTAGTACTATTCAACCATTAAATAAAAATAATAAAAAAGTAATTAGTAGAACAGTTAATGAACCTATTAATGATACAAATAAAAGATATTTATCTCCCTGGGAAATTATGAGAGCACATGAACTTAGACTAAATGAATTTGAAACTAAATTTAGTGCTATAAAAATTCCTAATGTTGAAGAGACATTTAATGAATTAAATCAAAATATGATTACACTAAATGAACAGCAACATACCTTAGATGATAATATGACAAATTTGTCTGATAATCTAAATACATTAAATGATAAATTTAATGATATAAATAATGAAAAATTAGATGATACTACAATGAAATTTTATAAAAATAAGATAGAATCTTTAGAAAAACAAATGTTAGAATTAAGAAAATTAATTATGAAAGTTCAAAATATGAATTTAGATGAGAATATTAATACTATGAAATCTTGTTCTCTTAAATAATAAGTAATAATGTATAATTTTTATTGTAATAAAATTATAATATATTTATGCCACAAATTATTTTAGGTACACTTATATTTTGTATAGTATTATTTTTATATTTACACATTTTTTTTCATTATAAAACAAGTGATGATTTAGAAATTTATGAAATAGAACAACCATCAAAAGATAAATTAGAAGAAATTTGTGATCTACGACAACCAGTAATATTAGATTTTGTTAATGAAAGTTTAATTAATACATGTAATAAAAATAATATAAGAGATACATATGGCGCATTTGATGTTAAATTGCGAAATACAAAAAAAATTTCACAAGATGAAGAATTATACATACCAATTACATTTAGTAATATTTTAGATGTTTTAGAAAAAGATACAGATGAACAGTATTTAAGTGAAAATAATCAAGATTTTTTAGAAGAAACAGGTTTAATTAAAAGTTATAGATATAATGACCAATTTTTAAGACCTCATATGGTTTCTAATTGTATGTATGATTATATAATAGGTTCTTATAATGTAGAAACACCATTTAAATTTAATTTAAATTATCGAAATTATTATTTAGTAACAGAAGGTAATATAACAATTAAATTAGCACCACCAAAAAGTAAAAAATATTTATATCAAAATAATGATTATGAAAATTTTGAATTTAGTTCACCTATTAATCCTTGGAATGTACAATCGCAATACAAGCCAGATTTTGATAAAATTAAATGCTTAGAAACAAATTTATCAAAAGGACAATTAATATATATACCAGCATTTTGGTGGTATAGTATAAAATTTTCTTCAAAAGAAACATCTGTTATTAGTTTTAAATATAAAACGTATATGAATAATTTAGCTATTTTACCATATACATTTATGAGCCTATTACAATCACAGAATATTAAAAGAAATATAGTAGAAAAAATAAATTTAGAAAATAATGATATAAAAGATATTTCTTTACAAGAAAATTAAAGAGATAATTTTTTTCCTGGTCGTGCTTGTCCTATAATTGCACATGCAATTCGTTTTCCAGCATTACCTGTTATTCTACTTTCTTTATTATTACCTAAACCTAAATCATCTTTATTTTCATGTATAACAATACTTCTACCTATTATAGATTTATTTATATTACCTTGTAATTTTATACGTTTATCTTTATATTCATAAAAAAATTTACCATTTGAATCAGGATATATATTATTAATCATATCGCCAGCATGGGTAGGCATATTATTTCTATTTATAGTACCATGTGTATTATTTTTAGGGTTCCAGTGACTACCCAAAGACAAACAACCATTACTTTCATCACCATATTCATGTATATGAATAGCCCTAGTTTTATTAGGTTTTAAATGTGATAAATTAATAGTAACATGTGTAGATTGTTTATTATAACATTGATGAAATAAAACATATCCTTTAACATCTTTATTATCAAATAAAGCTATAGCATTCGTACAGGTCATATATTATAATATAAATAAATAATATAATATATGATATCTTTTAAAATTCCTGTTGAAACAAGAAAAAGTGTAAAAAAATATATTACACTGATTGATAAATTTCAAAGTAATCCACAAGAAGTAATAAAAAATAATCCTTTATGGAAAGATGATTTAATTCCATTACATCCTATCGAAAAAAATTATTTTAAATTAAGAAATGTAAAATATGATATGAATAAATTATTAATTGATCTTAAAACAATTATAGAAAATTCACCTATGAGAGAAAAAGCTAAAGGAAATGATGATTGGGCTAGCATTACTTTAAAAAGTAAAGATGGTAACGATCAATCATTTTTAGAAAATACTTTTTTAGGAACAGGAGTTAATAATAATTATAGATATACACCATCTATAAATAATTGTACATATATTAAAGATATTTTAAATGAAATACCAACAGATATTTATTTAGTGCGAGTATTAAAATTAAAAGCTAATAGTGTAATAAAATTTCATACAGATAATATAGTTTTTCAAAGAAAGAAAGAAATAATTAGATGTCATATACCAATAGTTACAAATGAAAATGTAAAATTTCAAATAGGATATCCAAAGGCTAGTCCCGCACCGGGATATAATATTTGGGATGCAGATATTTTACATGAAAAATTTTTAGAACCAGGTTACTTATGGTTTACTAATGTAAATACATTACATGGAGTAAGAAATTCTAGTAATATAGATAGATACCATTTAGTAATAGATTTAAGACCAACTGATCTTATGTTAAAATTAATATATAATGTATAAATTTTATTTTATATATTGCAAATATAATAATATTAATTTATAATAAAATTGATATTAATCTTTAATTTTATTATAAACTAATAATAAATGTTATCATTTGTACCTAGTGATAGACAATATATATCATGGGAATGGAAATGTAAAGAAACAAATAATACTATAATAGGTTCATCAAATATGATAAATCCTTTAAAAGAAAAATTATTAGTTAGTGATGAAATTAACAATGATGGAACAATATATTTATTATCACCATATAGAAGTAAAAAAGATATACCAGGAATTTTAGTTTTAAGTGGTCAAACATATGGACGTTATAAAAATAAACTTTTATATAAATGTATTCCAAATGATAAATATTTACCCTGCTTTTTAATTCCTTATGAAAATAAAAAAACTTCTTTTAATAAAAATTTAGTTAATAAATATGTACTATTTAAATTTTCTGAATGGACAAGTAAACATCCGATAGGAACTTTAAATAACATATTGGGTAATGTTGATATTCCAGAAAATTTTTATAATTATCAGCTATATTGTAAAGATTTATTTAATATAGGTTTAAAAGAAATACCAACAAAGTGGTTAAAAGAAGTTACAAAAGAAAGTTTTATAGATGATATATTAGCTAAAAGTAATATCGAAGATAGAACTAGTAATAATATATTTTCAATAGATCCCGAAGATTGTCAAGATTATGATGATGCATTAGGTATAATAGAAATAGATGGGGGATATATTTTAAGTATTTATATTTCTAATGTAGCTATTTATATTGAAAGTTTAGATTTATGGGATAAAATAATAGATAAAATAGCTACAATTTATTTACCAGATAAAAAAATAAGTATGTTACCAAAAATACTATCAGAAAATTTATGTAGTTTACAAGAAAAAAAAAGACGTTTTGCATTAGCATTAGATATAACTGTAATTAATAATGAAATTGTTAATTATAACTTTAACAATGTAATTATTAAATTAGATAAAAATTATATTTATGATGAATCAGAATTATTATTAAATAGTGATTATTTAACTATATTAAATTTAACGAAACATCTAAATAATAGTAAATCTTATTTACAATATATTAATAATTCACATGATCTAGTAGAATATTATATGATTTTAATGAATCATATAGCATCACAAAATTTATGTAAATTTAAAAATGGAATATATAGAAGTGTAACTGGTATAATGGATAATAAATGTGATAATTTATCACAAGAAGTAAAACAATTTATGAAAATGTGGAAAGGAACATCTGGAAAATACACAAATTTTAATAATAAAGAAGGACATAATTTAATATCTGATGGTTTAGATAGTTATCTTCATATTACATCACCAATTAGAAGAATAGTTGATTTAATAAATATTATTATTATTCAACAAAATAATAATTTATATAATTTTGGACATGCATGTAATAATTTTGTAAATCAATCAATGGAAAAATTAAATGATATAAATATTATTATGAAGAAAATTAAACAAGTTCAAAATGATTGCTTATTATTATCAAAATATATTAATAATACAATAAATAAAGATATTATTTATGAAGGATATATTATAGAAAAAGAAAAAAATGAATATACTGTTTACATTAGTAAAATAAAATTTGTTACTAAAATAAAATTATTAGAAGAATTAGAATTATATAATAAATATAATTTTACAATACATTTATTAATGGATGAAAATACATTAAAAAAAAAAATTAGATTACAAGTTCAATTATAACCAAATGTGTTTTTACCAGAATATTCAAGATATAAAAATCCATCATTGTCTTTGTATTGATTATAAATTCTTCCAATTAATTCACTTGTAGGTGGTAATATATTATTTATAAATAAAAATATAGCATGTTCTGGTTGTAATTTTATACGTTTTCTAATAACACATAATAATTGTCCAACAGTTAAATCTAATGGAACTAAGTATTTATGTTTATCTATATTAGGTATATTAACTGATTTTTTTGCTTTTGTAATTATAATAGGACATCTATTAGGGTGTTTAATTTTTATTGTTTCTGCTTCTCTTTTTCTTACACTAAGATCGTGTTTTTTAAATGTAGATAAATAATCTACTTCAACTGACATTATATTATAATATATTATAAAAATTTTATATTATAATATTACATTATTATGCAGGATTACTTGTAAAAATACCATTACCTACACTAGGTGTAGTAGATACATCTGTAAATACACCAGCAGTAGTCCCATCAATAGGTGTTAGTTTAAAAATAAAATCCCAATCACCACTAGAAACCGGTTGATACCAGTTATCAGGTGCAGCACCAGTGTCTCGAGCACCAACACATATATAAGCACAATATCTTGAATTAGAATTGCCACCCGTATTTGTAGTACAAACTTGAGGATAAATTAATTTTGAATTACCATCATCCCAATCTGTACCTAAATCAATAAT
>Ga0070754_10000693_pt1 | contig 29863 bp, 33 predicted proteins | sample VirMetDEL_Sep_01_FD_75181 | JGI IMG/M metagenome (GOLD analysis project Ga0070754, IMG submission 75181) | Aqueous microbial communities from the Delaware River and Bay under freshwater to marine salinity gradient to study organic matter... | ecosystem: Environmental > Aquatic > Marine >...
CGCCTCGAGCTGCCAGGACACCTCCGCCACGTCCGATAGCGGGGACTCGCTCCCGTTCCCCAGCAGGAAGCTCACGCGGTAGCGGAACTGGGCGGCGTTTCCGGCCCCACTGGAGGGGGCGGTAGCAAAGCCCAGGCCGTACGCCTTGGGGCGGCTGATGGCGCCAGGCTGGTCCGGCCACCACAGTGTCACACTGTCACCTGTGACCGTGTTGGCGGAGGCTGGCGGGGCGCCGGACGCGCTGGTGATGGTCTGCACGTTCAGCAGGCCGGGTGCGGCGGCCTGGGCCGCCCAGCCCAGGGGGCGGAGGACACCAACACCCACAGCCACAGCCGCGTGGGTGGCATCAGGCAGTGGCCACGGGCGCACCACCACGGGAGTGTCCCGCCCATTGGTGACCAGGACGCCGTCCGCCAATGCTGTGTACTGGCTGGGGGCCTCACCGGGCGCTGGGATGGTGCGGCCGTCCTGAAGCCCGTACTTGGTGCCAACGCCACCCACTTCCCAGTACAGGAACAGGGTTCCGCCACTCTCGAAGAGGATGGTGTAGCGCTGCCCACCTGGCGCCTGTTCGTACACAAACAGGGAGTCAATGGGGCCAAGCGCCTGGAACGGCTTGAAGCCTACGGCCGGGTCCGGCCGGTACTTCTCGAAGCCCACGCGCGTGGACCAGCCGAACGTCTGCGGGTCCACTGTGACGTTCTCCAGCCGCGTGAAGCTATCGGCCGGCTGCGGTAGGAACTCGACAACGGCGCCAAGTTCCCGGAACTGTTGAGTGATTCCATGCACTTAGGGCCTCACGGCGTGAAGGTCAGAGGCCCGAACGGGTTCGGGTAGGTGCGGAAGTCCGACCCACCACGCTGGATGCGCCGGGGAGGCTGGCCCAGGTACCGGGCCTCCATCTCACGGGTGAGCGTGGTCCGCTTCCGCTGGTAGACGTTGGACAGCGCCGCGTTGTCATGCTTCAGCGTGACCTGCTCGAGGGCGGCGTAAGCGATGGCCTGGGCGAAGGCTGCGGGGACCAGGGGAATGTCCGTGTCCTCCCGCATGGGCCGCGGGGCCACCAGGCGCCGGACGCCCATGGACGTGTCCGCGCTGGGGTGCGGGTACAGCTGGAAGGACGGGTACACGCCATTGGCGTCCTGGTACCGGATGCTGGCGGACTGGAAGGCCTGGCCCTCGAGGATGGACACGCGCGTGTCCGGGACCAGCGTGACACCACCAGGGGGCGCCACTGTGTCCGTGTTGGCCGTGATGCCGCCGCTGCCATCATGGCGGAGACGCTGGGGGGCGTTGATGCCCAGGGCCGGGGCGGTGAAGTAGTACCGGCGGTATAGGCCGGTGGAGCTGGGGACCGTCTCCGGCGCCAGCGCCAGCTCCTCATTGTCCTGCAACGTGATGGACAGGACAGCGGACAGGCTGGACTCCAGGCCGGCGGAGACGCCGGGGCCGTAGCTCTCCGGCGTATACGCCCCAGGCCCCAGGACGTTCACCATGTACACGTTCAGCGTGCGGACTCCTCGGCCAGCTCCTGGCGTGGTGACAGTCACGCCCCGGGCCTTCCCGGGTGCGGTCACCCGGGCGCCCTCGCTTGGTAGGTAGGCCTCTGGGGTGCCCAGGAGCGTGCGGGACAGGCGGCTGTAGTCCCTCTGGTACTTGGACAGCTGGAACTGGGGCGTGGGGGTGCCCGTGTCCAGGTCATTCACCATCATGATGGTGGCCGTATCGCCCCCCAGGTACACCTCCCGCTGGGTGATGGTGACGGCGTACGTGCCTGTGGTCCCCTCAAAGTCCCGGTCCAGGAACAGCTGGTTGGCGCTGGCCACGTACCGGACCGTGTAGTCCCCCTCCAGGCCGTTGGCGTCCGTGATGGTGACCTTGCCACCTTCCCAGGAGCTACCCGGGACGACAGTGGAGCCGGACACGGGGAACCCGGCGCCGGCCACCGTGGCGGACCCACCCACCACAGCAAACGAGCTGGTGGAGTCCGTGGGAACCGTGACCTCCCCTTCCCGCTGGCAGAACATCCAGGCCCTGTCTGTCAGGAGGCGGGTCTGGGCGTCATTCAGCAGGGCATCCAGCTGCCCATCGTAAGTACTGTTCGTGGGGTCGTAGTCCAGGAGGTTCCCGACGTACGCCCGAAGGTCTGCGAGGTTCACGATGGGCTCCTGTGTGAAGGCCCCGCCCCGCACGGAGACGGGACGGGGCCAGTGTAGCGCGTGGGGTGGGCGCTACGTCGCTTAGAACTGGGGCTTCACCATCATTGCGACCTTGTTGGCCGTGGTGGCGCCCTTGGCCTCCAGGCTGACGCCGAAGCAGCCAGCCAGGTCGGTGTTGGCGGAGGCGTTGACCTGTCCCGCGGCGCCCTTTCCGGCGCTGAGTGCGAGGCCAGCGGCACCGATGGTGCCAGCCGTACAGTTCACGCCTTCGACGTAGCCGGAGACGACCACGCGGACGCGGTCACCAGCGGCGGCAGCGTCAAGCGCCACACCGATGGCCAGGGCGTTGCCCGTGGCCACGTTGGCGGCCTGGATGACGTACAGGGCCTTGTCCGGGCCAGTCTTGGACGGCTCGGAGGACACAACGTCACCAGCGACGATGGTACCGCCGGCCAGGAAGGTCTCAATCTGGCGGCGGTGCGACTGGTCAGCCGTGGCGCCGATGATGAGGGACTGGATGAGGGTGCTGTCAGCCATTTCAGGCCTCCGCGTCGAGGAGGACACCGTGCGACGCAAGGTGACCAGTGGCGAGCTGCATGCGGCAGAAGACCATGGCGGCCTCCGTCGCGGTGCCGGGGACGGGCATCATGTCGCCCAGCTCGAAGAATCCGTCCGTGTCCGCGTAGAGGCGGAACTGGCTGGAGGAGAGGACGTACGCGCTGACCGGCTTGGCCGGGTTCTGCGCGGTGAAGCCCAGGTTGGGCTCCACGTAGATGCGGGCGCCGCGCCACATGGCGACCATGTCGCGGTCCAGGCCGGCCCGGTCGGACTCGGACGTGTACCGAACCTGGCTCTGCTGCTGCGCCTGGAAGGTGGCGAAACAGTTCGGGCTCATGAGGATGATGTCCGGGAAGGTCCCGTCCGGGCTGTACAGCTGGCACTGGATCATCAGCTCGTCAAGGTGGGACAGGTCGAAGTTGGCCCCGCTGTCCTTGACCTGGTTGAACCAGTTCTGGCTCCGGTACGTGACCTTGGAGAGGCCACCAACCACGTTCTGCTGGCTGCCCGTGGCCACGCCCTCAAGCCAGCCAGTTCCGGCGGCCGTGGTGGCACCGTACAGGGACTCCAGGGAGGTGATGGCGGTGCTGGTTCCGGCGATGACCTGCTTGGACACCTCCTTCTTCAGCGACAACATCACGTTGTTGACCTTGCTCTCCAGGATGTTCACCACGGCCAGGTCGCCCTTGTTCGCTGCCTTCTCGACGGCGGACAGGATGATGGGCTGGGTGAAGTTGGCGAACTCGAACCGGCTCTGGTTGAACGGGTCGGTGACGGCCATGGAGACGGGGTTGAACCCGGCGCCAGTCAGCTCGGTGATGGACGTGTGGTCCCCGAAGATGACGGGCTCATCGATGCGGGAGCCGCCCGCGACCTTGACGAGGTTCCCGGAGGCCTCGATGGCGCGGAACAGGGGGTGGGCCAGGAAGGAGTTGTCCACCAGCTTGTCGCGGAGAAGCCGCAGCGTGGTGGAGAGTACGGAACTGGGGGGCGCCATGGAGGGCCTCCATCGGTTGGGGTTGACCAGTGTTTAGGTGGCGTGTTCCGCGAGGGAGTGCCGTGGCGCCCATGGGTCCGCGATGGGGTGCCCGGGGTAGCTGTGGCCACTGTATTCCACAACCCCCCGTAATGACAAGGGAATCACCCGTTCCCGTGCATCTGCTGGGCCAGTCGGTACAGGTCCGTGGCGCTCATCCGCTTGATGTCCGCGCGTGATGCGGCCGGAGCTGTGGCCCCGCGGCGTGGGACACCCACGGCCTGGGCTGCCTGGCGGTCCGCGCTGCGCTTGGCGCGGCGCTTCTCCGCCTGGGCGGCGGCCTCCACCTTCCCGCGGCGCCCCTTGGCTGCCCAGTACGCCGTCTCCAGGTCCAGGGCCTCGTTGGCCTCCAGGAGTGACTGGACCTCACCGCGCAGGCCCTCGTCCGTCTGGAACTCGGGGTGCTCCTCCACAAACCCCTGATAGCTCTGCTCCGCCTGGCGGGCCTCGAACTCCCGCTGGACGGCCTCCGTCATCTGGTTGATGCGCTCCTGGGCCGCACGCTCCACTCGGGCCATCACGCTGGCCTCGTCCCACGGGTCGTACTGGGGCAGGTCCTCGGGGAGGTCCTTCCGCACGGACAGGAGGGCAGCGCGCTCCGCCTGGAGTTCCTTCCGCAGCGTGGCCAGCTCCTGGGTCTTCTTGGTGTAGTCCGCGTGCATCCCCTTCATTAGGTCCGCGGCGCCTGGGTCCAGCTCCTTCACGGACTCGAGGGCGGCGGACCAGCTGGGGCGCTTGGGCGGGGCGTCGGCGCTCTCCGGGGCGTCCGGGGCGTCGCTGGTGACCTCGGGGGCCTCCTCGACGGGCGCGGCCGTGACCACCTCCGCGGCTTCTGCTGGTGGGAGGGCATCGGCCGGGGCGTCGAAGCCCAGGGGGCCGGTCTGGGCCAGGACGGCCTCTGCTGTGGTCTGGTGGTTCGGGGTGGTCACTGGGACTCCCTTGGTGGTGGGTTGATTACTCGGCCAGCTCAATGGGCTGACCCACACGCCGGTACCAGGGCGGGTTGTACCCAGGCGCTAGCGTGAACTTGATGGGCTCCCCGAAGAACGAGCTGCCCAGGGTGATGACGCTGGCGTTCTGGACACGGTCCAGCAGGAACGTGCGCCACCCAGGGAGTCCTCCAGTGGCGGAGGCGGACCTGGGGTCCACGTACAGGTGGACGTAGGTACGCCCGGTCCGATTGTCCCTCCAGATGGCGTGGGGGTTCCCCTCCCGCTGCCCTCTGGCTCCCGGCTTCTCTGGCGGCTGCCACTTGTCCACGTAGTAGTACGAGACGGGAAGCCGGTTCCTGATGGCGTACTTCAGGTTCTCGACAGTGGAGCCTCCGCCCACGTCGAAGTCCAGGCGCTGGCCTCCACGGCCTGCGCGGGGGATGACGCTCTTGGGGCGCTTCCCAATGCCGAACAGGCCCAGGAGACGCTGGCGGAGGGACCTGGCCATGGTTCAGCCCATCCGCGGGCGCATACGGGCGCGGAAGTCGAAGTCCTCCTCCACCTCCATCTCCTCGTCCTCGTCCGGGAGGTCCGTGGGCGCCTCCTCGTCCGGCTCCACCTGGGCCAGGAAGTCCCGGAAGTCCCGGTCCCGGGCCAGCGTCATGAGGGCGGCCGTGATGGCGGTCAGCTCGTTGTCCCCCTTGATGTCCTCGAGGGCGACGGGGAGCGGGCTGCCGAACTCCTCCGCGGCCTGGCCCAGGACGGCCAGGAACCGGACCATCTCCGGGTCCATGGCGTCCACGTCCTCGGAGTACTCACCGTCCCCCAGGTCCAGGCCCAGCATCTGGGCCACCTGGCTGATGGCGCGACCCAGGGCGGTCACCACGCCAGCCTTGTACGGCTTCTCTGGGACGGGGACCACGACGGCCAGGGACTCCCCCACAATGTCGTTCTCGTCTGTGGCCAGCTCCTCGAACTGGGGAGGGAGGGCGGGCGGGGAGTAGTTCATGGGCACGTCAGACTCCGAAGGGGGAGGGGAAGGGAAGGGCAGCAGGTGGGGCGCCGTCCACGGGCGCCTCCTCGAGGGGCGGAGCTGGTGGAGGCGGGGGAGCCTCGGCCAGCGCCATGGGGAGGTCATAGGTGCGGACCAGTTCGTCCCGGACCTGGGCCGGGTCTGCGCCCAGCTGGATGAGGAGCGGCGCCAGGCGCTCGAGGGACTGGCGCTTGATGTCGTCGGACATCGGCGTGGACCCAGCGTCCTGCGCCCAGTACCCGAAATCCCCGGTGAGGTCATCAGCGGACAGCATGGTGGGGCCTACGGGGTTGGGCAGGGCCAGGGGCTCCGCCTCGTCTCCCAGCATGATAGCCAGCATGATGTTGAACGTACGGGCCACGGCTGTGACCACCTCGTCCCGGGACCTGGCCATCCGGCCCACTTCGCTGGACGTGTAGTCCGCCAGCAGGCGCTGTTCTGTGGCCGTGGTGTTGGTGACCTCGCCTCTGGTGAACGGGGCCATCAGACCGGCGTCGTTGATGTCCGCTGTGACCGTCTGCGCGTACAGGGGAATGTCCGCTGGGATGGGCGCGTTGGGGACGGGCAGGATGTTCCCCTCCAGGGCGGCGCCTGGTGGCAAGTCCACTTCGATGAACTCCCCGTCCCGGCCCTCGGCCACCTTGGCCGCTGCCGTGTCGTCGAAGAACCCAGCGCGGACCATCCACTGGCGGGCCATGCGCCGGACGCCCCGGGACTGGTACGTCCGCAGGATGTTCAGCTCCTCGAACTGGTCGTAGCTCCGGTCCAGGAGGGAGTACCCACGCAGCGGCGTGTCCGGGTCCCGGGACAGGTACAGCGGGATGATGGGGACCACAGGCCGGCCGGACGCCGTCTTGAAGGGGATGCCCGTGGTCACGTGCTCCACCTCGAAGTCCTCCGGGGACTCCTCGTCTGGGTCTGGCGGCAGTGCGCCCACCTGGACCCGGATGCCTTCAAACAGGAACTCCTGTCCGTTGGCGTAGTCCTCGGACCAGACCAGCAGGTGGTCTTCCTGGAGGTCGTACACCTCGAAGACCCGTACCCACTTGTCCGTCTCGTCCACGCCTGTGTCCCGTGTCATGGCGGACTGGCCGGCCTGGCCGGTCTGGTCAATCCACTTCACGTAGGGCCTGGCGCGGAGCTGGTCCGCGGAGACGGCGTACCGCTCCAGGGCCTCGTCCTCTGGCATCAGGTAGACGTGGCCCACGTACCGCTGGGCGCTCCAGCTCCCTGCGGTCACGTCCAGGACCACCTCCCAGGGAGCCAGGGCGGAGGAGCTGACGCGCTTGAGCGGGTCCACGCTTTCCACTGGGGCCATCTTGATGAAGCTGCACGGGTAGATAAGGGCCAGCCGCGTGGCGTCCTCGAGCTGTTCCCGGATGGTCAGCAGGTACTGGTTGGACGTGGCCTCCGCCACCTCCGGGTTCCCGCGGGCGCGGAGGTCCGGCGTGACCACCACGGCCGGGTTCCGTGCAAACAGGCTGCCCAGGTAGGACTCCACGACGGCGTACGCCTTGGGGACCTGGGTACGTCCGCTCCGGTCCAAAAGGCCTTCCTTCTCTGCCCAGAAGTCCGTCATGTACAGGCGCTTCAAGTCCTGCATCCGACGGCGCTGGCCGGTCCAGTAGGCGTCATGGGCCTGGAGGATGTCCTGGACGTGGGACGGCTCGAGCATGGCGGGGGCTCCTTAGAACGGGAGGCGGGAGGCCCTGATACGGCGGGCGCGGGAGGCGGTCAACAGCTTGTCCACGCGGACCCCCTTGGCCTGGACGGCCTGGTCCCTCCAGGAGGGAGGGATGTCGCGGAGACAACGGTAGGCCAGTGCGAGGGCCACCGCGGCGTCATCATACCCCCCGGCCGGTGCTTCTGGGGCCACCTTACCCGTTGATATCGTTAGGGAACGTAGCTCCAGCCAGGTCACGCGGTCCAGTATCTGGATGACGCCCAGGGCCTCCCGGAGCGTATCGAACGCGTCCAGCTTCGACTGGAGCGTGGTCACCCACGGCTTGCCCGTGGTCGGATGGCGCCACTGGTTCCGGTACCGCGTGTACCCCAGCTCCAGCAGGAAGGCGTGGCCGTGGTTGTTGGACTCGGCCAGGACCAGGGCGTGGTTGTACCGGGTCGCCACCTGGACGGCCCGGTGTGCCCACTGCGCTGGGGTCACCCGGTTGGACCTCTCCACGTAGACAGGCTGGCGAGTGGCCACGGACACCACGGACAGGGCGCTGTAGTCCCCACCCACTCCTCCGCCGATGTCCACGCCCATCACGTAGAGGTCATGGGCGTGGGGCGCCTCAATCTCCCGGCCCCCATGCTTCCCCAGGGCCTGGTGTTCCACCACAGTGATGTCCTGCATTGTGGCGTCGTCGTAGTACCCGCCCTCCCGACCCAGGAAGCAATCGTCCAGGCACGCCGGGTACTCCCGCGCGAACTTGTGACGGCTGCCCAGCTGGCCCAGCTTCCGGCGCCTCCAGTGGAGCTGGCCACGGTCCAGGGCGTACCGCTCCTCCAGCGCCAGCTCCTCCTCCGTCAGCTCGAAGTCCTCCGGGACCATCTCCGGCGGGTCCCGGTACGCTGGGTGTTCCCACCACCACATGGTGAGGAGGTGCCAGCCGTTCTCCGGGGCGCCCTGGACCATGCGCGCAAAGTGGTCCCCGGGGGAGTTGGCTGTGGACTCTGCAATCAACACGCCCTCCCCCACTGCCGCGTCTGCCTGGGCCAGGACCTCCTCCAAGTCTGGAGCGTACGCCGCCTCCGACACCAGGACGGCCGCTGGAGTAAATGACCGGAGGCCAGTCTGGCTCCTCGAGGTGAAGGCCTGGAGGCTGGCGCCCGTGTCCCCGTACACGATGCGGTTCCGGGCCTGGGTCTTGATGGGCCGGCGGAGGAGCTGGGGCGGGTCCCGGAGCCAGCGGCGGCAGTCGTCCAGGAGCATGGACGCGGAGTCATCCCGCATGGAAACAACGGCGTGCATGGCCGCATGGCGGGAGGTGTACGCCATGTGATGCAGTACGAACTTGGCCCCCGTCGTGGCCGCCACCTGGCGGGCCTTGATGACGGCTATCCGCGTGTGTCCAGCCTCCACCGCCTCGAAGATGCGGCGCTGCATCGGGAGGGGGTCGAAGGGGATGGGGCGCTTGGAGTCCTTGTCCTGGACGTGGTGGAGCTTGCAGAACACCGAAGGCGTGGCCACCAGCTTCCCCACGTCCTCCACCAGCTCCCTGGGGATGGTGCGCGGCAGGTACGGCCGGTTCACTGGAACAGGCCGGCCTGGCCATACCGGCCACACCTAAACAAAGGAAAACACAGAGGGTAGCCCATCAGCTCACCAGTGTGAGCAGGTCCCGCAGCTCGGCCACGCCAGCGTCATCTGGCTGGACGGTCGCGTCCTCCACCTCCATGCCGGCCTCGAGCACGAACCGGGCAGCCAGGAGCTGGGTCTGCTTCCCCGTCCCTCGAAGGCAGGACGCCACGGCCTGGATGGCCTCCGGGGTCAGCCTGTCCAGTTCCTGGCGGATGTCGAGGCGGGGGGGGGTCATCGTGGCGCGGTACTCCTCCCGGAGCGCTTGCACGTCCCAGCGCCTGGCGCTCTTGAGGGAACACAGCCCCCGTTCTACACAATCGTCAATGGTGCTGCCCAGCTCAAGGGCTTCACAGACGCGCAGCTGCGTCAATGACAGTGCCATGGGGATGTCCTTCCCTGTCCCATTCTGTCCTGTGGTGTCCAAGCTGTCCGGGGTGCAGGACTCTCACCGTAGCACGACGAAGGCCCCACCCAGCGGAAGCTAGGTGAGGCCTGAGTACCCGGAGAGGGCGCCCCGTCTGGACGCCACGATACCCGCGGCAGCCTATCACGTACCCGCCACCTCCATCAGGCGCTCACCCACCACACAGGCCAGGGTAGGCGGAACAGCATTGCCCACGCACCGATAGCGGGCCGTCTTGGTGCGCGCTGCTTTCCATGGATGGTCTGCTGGGAAGTCCTGCAATCTCGCGCACTCCTCGACCGTTAGCCGGCGCCGTCCGGTGGCCATGGCGAGCGCATCACTGGCCCGGTCTGGACCACCTCGAAAAGTCCAGCCGCTTGCGGCGCTGGCTCGCGTGCCCTTCACCTCCTGCGCTGTGACTGTTGGCGCTGGCCTCAGAAGGTAGGCCGTCCCCTTGGTGCCAATGGTGGGCGCGGACTCGCTCACATGCCGGGGCATACCTGCGCCTGTCTCGCCTGCTGCTACCAGGCGGCCAGACGATAGCCCCAGCGCCTCACCCATGGACACCCATGGCCTGGTGAACATTCCAGGTCCATGGGTCCGCGCTGGTGGGGTCAGTGGCGCCGGGCCTGCCCACACGATGACCCGGCGCCGATGCTGTGGGACTCCGAAGTCCGCAGCGTCCAGCAACCACCAACCCACATGCGCGAACCGGGCGCGCAGGTCACCCATGATGGTGGCGCCGAAGTAGCACCTGGGGCACCTGTCAGGCTCTGGGTGCGGCTGCGGACAGATGCCCGTATGCGACAGCAGGCCCCGGACGTTCTCACCCATGAACCATGCAGGCTGGAACCGGTCAATGGCGTCCACGGTCCACGGCCAGCCGTTCCGCTTGTCCTGGGCGCCCATCCGCAACCCGGCGGAGCTGAAAGGCTGACACGGCCAGCTGGACCACAGCAGGTCACACGATGGCCCCGCCACGCTCTGGATGGCGTCCAGATCTCGCACGTCCGCCTCCACCACAGGACCCAGGCCCGCAGCGCGCAACACGGCGCAGGCGTCCGGGTCCCTCTCCACCAGTGCGAGGTGGTGAACCCCCGCAGCCTCCAGGCCAAGGGCAGCGCCGCCAGCTCCGGCGAAAAGCTCAATACACCTCATGGAATGGTGAACCTGGGCTTCCCGACGTTCCCGCGCGTGGTGGGTGGCTCCATGGCGGGCGCCCACCTCGTCCACTCCGGCCTGGCGCCCTTGGTCCCGTCGTCCACGTACAGGGCCAGGACCCCATCGTGGAACTCACTCTTGGCCTGCTGTCTCGCCGCGATGCTCTCCACCTCTCCACGGGTCAGCCGTTGCTGGTATCGCAACTGGGCACCGTGGAGGCGCTGCCCTCTCGGGCAGCCACAGGTGACAGCGTAGGTGCGGACCGTCTCCCTGCCCTTCCTTCTGGATGCGACATAGGCCCGCAGCTCCCCGGTCCCTTCACAGTACAGGCAACCCTCCGAGGCGGCCCGGATGCGCGCGTCCCTCTCCTGTCCGGCCTCCGCCACCATTGCCAGCCACGTCTTCCGCAGCTCCGCGGGCGTCGGCCGGTAGCTCGAGGAGGCCAGCTGGCGGGCCACCAGCTCCCCCGCCCTGTCCTCCGCCCCATCCAGCAGGGCCACGATGGTGGGCCCCAGGAGTTCCCGGTATTCCCTGGGGGTACCGGACCCAGGCAACGCTGACAGCTGATGAAGAAGCCGCTTATGCCGGGTCATGCCACCCACCTGTTCTGGAGGGGCGCCAATCGCCTCCCCGCCGAACGTCCGTGGATGGAGAGCGGCAGCGCTGCCCCGCAGGGGGCCGCATGGTGCCACCGTCGTCTAGGTCTTTTGATAGTACCCAGGTGCGTCAAGCTGGGGACGCCAAGTCCGCGGAATGACGGGGGAAGGATTACCTGGGCCAGTGGCGCGCGGGTCACTCCTCACCAGCCAGCGGCGCCATGGGAGTCACGCCCACCACCCGAAGGGCCAGGTGGTCCAGGGGGACCTGGAGGGCATCCGCCAGCGCGGGCCAGGTGGCGCGGTCCGGGGTGCGCCGGCCGGTGGACCAGCGCCACACGGTCCGCCGGTCCGTGGGGGTCCCACCCTCCTGCATGAGGGTGGCGAGCCCAGAGGGACCAGACAGGCCCAGGGCGTGAATGCGGCGCTGGAGCCACTCGTGGAAGGGGGTTCCCATTTTCTTCTCCGTTCGTGTTGCGTCACCGCTCCGGTGACAATACCTGTGTAGCAGGTCGCCGCGCTGGCGACCATGACAACGGGACAACACATGATTGCGAACCTTGGCCTCCTCCTCACCTGCCTGGGCGTCGTCGCCCTCCTGGCCGTCCCCCTGGCTGCGGCCTCCGACTACGTCGCCCATGTGGTGTACGGGGCGGACCAGTGAACCCGCGGGCCATCGGCTACCGCTTCACCGCCCTGGCCGCCCTCGGGGTGTCCACTGTGGAGGACGTGTCCATCATGCCGTCCCCCGTGCGGCCGTCCACGCTGAACGTGCGCGTTCCCCTACTGGAGTGGCTGGGCGTCGTCCGCCACCTCACGGACCTGGACCGTGGCGAGGTCCCCACGGGATGCGCTCGCCTGTCCCACAACCACGTCTGGTGTTCTGTGGACCTCGAGGAGGGGGCCATGCTGTCGAGCTACTGGCCACTGTCCCAGCTGGGTGAGGCGGAGGGGGTCCTGCGCCTCCTCGGTGTCACTGAGGTGGACGCCTGGCTGGCGTTGGCGGAGGTGGCGGCATGAAGACCTCCGACACCATCAACGAACTGGCCGCGGCGCTGGCCAAGGCCCAGGCCTGTATGGGTCCCGCCATCAAGGGCGCCAAGAACCCACACTTCCGCAGCTCATACGCTGACCTGTCCAGCGTGGTGGAGGCCATCCGTGGCCCCTTCACCGCGGAGGGCCTGGGCTGGCTCCAGGCGCCCAGCGTCTCCACGGAGTCCGGCCTGGTCACCGTCACCACGCGCATCATTCACAGCTCCGGCCAGTGGGTGGAGGCGGCCGTGTCTGCCGTCCCTGGCCGTGGCGGGAAGGCGGACCTGTCTCCCCAGGCTGTGGGCTCCGCCATCACGTACCTGCGCCGCTACGGCCTCCAGGCCATGGCCGGCGTCCCCTCGGCCGATGACGACGGGGAGGGAGCGCAGGGCCGTGGGCGCCAGGCTCCCCAGCGTCCGCCACAGCGCCGCGCCCCGGCTCCAGCGCCCGCTCCGGCTCCTCCAGTCGAGTTCTCCAAGTGGACGGAGAAGGAACAGGCCCGGTTCTGCGCCAAGCTCGGGGACATGGGCCTGGAGTACGACGCCGTCGCGGCCTACTGCGAGTCCATCAAGCGTCCGCGCCCGTCCGTGATGGGTGAGGAGCGCCGCGCCCAGCTCCTGGCCTACCTGGGTGGCGCTGCGGACATTGTGGCCGGCCTCCAGGGTGCGGAGTGAGGCTGTGCGAGGTCCGCGGCTGTGTCTCCACGGCTGTGGGCCTCGTCACCATCAAGGCGCCAGCGTGGCGCGTGGCTGAATCGCGCCGGGTCTGCTCCCGGCATCACACGGAACTGGGGCCACAGGCCCCGCAGGAGGCGAGCGTGGGGAAGGACAAGGTGTGCGTGGGGTGCAAGGCATCCGGGAAGCCCATCAGGGCGCGGGGGATGTGCGGGGCCTGCTACCAGAGCTGGCGGCTACACAAAAGGGCGGAGGAGGAGGAGGCGGCGGCTGTGGGCCTCGAGGTGGAACAGGCGCTGCGGGCGCTGCTGGCGGAGGTGGACCCGTTCCAGGCTCCCCTGGTGGCGGACCTGGCCCCGCTCCAGGTGGTGGCGGCCCTGCGGAAGGCCCACATGGACACCGTGGCCCGCTGGGCAGACAAGGCGGAGCGACTGGAGGCGGAAGTGTCCCAGGCTCACCACCAGACCGGGGACCGGATGGTGGTGGGCGCTGCCGCGACTGTGGCTGCGCGCGCTGCGGACGAGCTGGAGCCATGGTCCAGCCAGAAGGAGGCGGCCGTGGGCATGATGCTCCGCACCGTGGTGGACACCCTGGCCTCCGTGGCCGACTGACAAGTGGAGGACTCGATGAACAAAGACATCATGGACGCTGTGATGGAGCTGCCGCGGAACCGCTGGCTTCTGCTCTCCAACGGCATGGCCCGGAGCGTGGCCGCGGCGCTGGGCACCAAGTACACCAACCACACGCTCCTGGACACGCCCCAGGGCCAGCTCCGGGTCCTCCGTATGGGCCGGGTGAGGCTGTCCAACCGGGGCGGCAGTTCGGACGTGTGGGCCTTCTGTGACCGCCAGCAGGCGCCAGCGAACCCGGCGTGGGACTCCATTGGCCGGCTGACCGTGGACAAGGCCACACGGCTGGTGGAGGTCGAAGCGGCGCCCACCCAGGCCCCCCTCCTGTCCTCCTCGAGGGAGGCGAGCGCCCAGGCCGCTGCGGACCTGGCCCAGCTGGAAGACGTAAAGCGTCGCCTGTTGGCCCAGAACGTGGAACTGTTCGCCAAGGCTGGAGGCCTCGAGGCGGAGCGGGACGCGCTGGTGGCCACCGTGCGGGAGCTGAAGAACGCGCCGAAGCTCGAGGGGGCGCGCGCTGACCTCCAGGATGATGTGGACGTGGCGCTGGACCTCCTGCGCGTGGTCGCCAGGATGGTGGACAGCTGGGACTCCACGGCTGGGCGTGTGGTGGCGTCCGTGGTGGGGTCCGCCATCAAGGCGCTGGAGGGGGAAGCATGAAGCGGCGCAAGTGGACCCGTCCCGAACTGCGCCGCATCCGGGAGCGTCGGCTGGCCGGGGAGCCATGGGCCACCATTCAGCCAGACTACGGCGTGACCACGGCCGCCCTCCGGCGGGCGCTGAACCGGAACGGCCTGGGCATTGGCCTCCGTGGCCCGAAGGATGACCGCAGGGACGAGGCCACCATCCTGGAGGCCACGCGGCTGCGGAATGACCAGTGGACCTGGCCGGCTATTGTCGAGGAGCTGAACTGGCCGCTGACCTGGGACGCCCTCCGGCGGGCCTGTCATGTGTCGGCCCGCCAGAAGGGCGGGAGTGTCTGGTGTGGAAAGGGGGTGGTGCGATGAAGTGGTACGTGGGAATCGACCCAGGACGGCAGGGCGCCATGGTGGCCCTGTCTGATGACCTGGACGCACTCTGCTACCGCTCGAGGCTGGCCGCTGGATGGTCTGGTGATGCGGAGCGGCTGGCCGCGTGGCGTGACCTCCTCGAGTCCGTGGAGGGTTCCGCCCACTTGGCCACGGTCTGGGTGGAGGCCCAGTACGTCCGCCAGGGACAGCGGGGCCAGGTCAAGCACGTACGCGAGGCCGGCATGTGGTGCGGCTGGGCACTGGCCTACGGCGTCCCCCTCGAGGAGCCGAAGGCGGCGTCCCACGCTGGCTGGCGTGTGGCCGCTGGGATGTCCACGCGGGCGTCGAAGGTGGACGTATTGGCCATGGTGGAGAGGCGGCTACCCAACCTGGACCTGACACCCGGACGCCTGCGGACTCCCCACATGGGTCTGGTGGATGCGGCTGGCATTGCACTGGGCGCCATGACGCGCCACGGGAGGAGCTGATGCCCACCGCGCGGAAGATGGTGGACGGGGTGTCCGTCCTGCTGATGACGGACTCCACCACAGGGCGGTCCCATGTGGTGGCCAGGGTGCGCGGGAAGCGCATCCACCTGGGGGAGCTGTTCGCCCAGGTGCGGGACGTGCTCCACTTCTGGTTGTCGGACCCGGCCGATGGTGTCGAGGCCTGGGAGCCGGAGCGTGGTTGGCCGTGGCGGCAGCGCCACGCCACGCTGGACACCCAGCTGGAAGCGCTCCAGTGGTTGGTGGCGCGTGGCCGCGCCCGTGGTGACCTGTGAGTGGCGCCACGGAGTTGGACAGGTGGGTCACTGCGTGGTTGTCCCGCCAGAAGGGCGCCCACTGGCCGAAGGTCCCCCACTACCACACGCGGAAGGATGACCGGTGCTGGTCTGGTGGTGCCCCCTGGGTCTACTCCGGCCACGTCTGGACTGTGGAGCTGGCGCTGGTCAACCATGGGCTGGCCGGGAACGCTTGGGCGCTCGGACTCCTCCACTGTGTCCCAGTTCACCACATGCCACTGGCCACCAGGGACCTCGGGGACCGTTGGGTGGTCCAGCTGGTGGTGGACGGCCGCCAGGTCCGCGTGGTGGATGACCACCCAGGCCTGGCTGTGGGTGCGGCGCTGCGGGAGGCCTACGCCACGGGGCCGGACTGACACGGCTGGGATGGGCGGTGCGGTGCGTACCGCTTCCGCCCATCGGCGTCCCGGTAGCACCGAAGGAACTGGCCCCGCTGGCGCCCGTCACGCCTGTGGCTCACGTGGACGTGTCCACCCACCTCTGGCTCGTACCAGATGCACTGGTCCACAGGGGACTTCATGGCGTACAGGAGGTCCGCCACGCTCTCCGCGTCATGGTCCACCACCAGGACGAGGTCCGCCGCCTCCCCCGCGCAGTGCTGGGACGTGGAACTGCCGCCAATGGCCCGGTTGACCTCGGGGGAGCGGTACCCGCTGGTGATGCGGACGGGGCCGGCCTCTCCGCGGAGTGGGTCCAGGACACGCGCCACCAGGGCGCGGAGACACACCACAGCCTGGGCTGGTGGGGTGTTGTCGAGGCCGTGGCGGCTGGCCGCGCTTGACCGCGTGAACTCGGACAGGTTGAAGTACTCGCCCAGGTCACCCATGGTCCCCCCTCTCCGTCCTGCGGGCCTTCCGTGCGGCCCTGCGGGCCTTCCGCTTGGACCGGCGCTTCCCGCGGCGCTCCCGGCGCTCCGCCACAGCCTCCGGGGACTGCGTGGCCCAGGCCAGGCGAAGCATGGCGCCCAGGATGGCGGCGTCCACCAGCTCGAGGGCGGCGCCGGCCGGACCCAGCATGGACAGGTCCACCATGGTGTCCAGAAGCTCCACCGCGGCCTGGATGGCGTCGTCCTCGTCCAGGCCGCCCTCCTGGGCCGCCTCGACAAGGTCCACCATCTCGTCCCATGGCAACGTGGCCAGGGCCTGGAGGACACCAATGGGCGCAATAGCGGACGGCATGGGGCGCTCCCTGATTAGCTGGCGGACCTGTCAGGGAGGCGGGAGTACAGGCCACCCACCTTCCGTTCAATACGGTCAAGGCTCTGGGTCAGCTGCTCATGCTTGGTGGCGCCGTCCCTCATGGACTCCAGCCACGCCTCCCGGTCTGCCTGATGCTGACCCAGGAGCGTGTCCACTTGGTCCAGGTGCTGGGACACCCAGGCCTTCCCCGTGGGGATGAGGCCACCCACAAACCGGTACACGCCCCACAGGATGCCCAGGAGGAGGACCAGGGAGGAGGTGGGGCCAGTGAGGAGGGACAGGACCGCGGTGTGCTCGTCCATCAGAGGCCCTTGGCAGCGTTGTAGGCGTCCCGGACTCTCCCTGCGACGGTGGAGCCGTTGACGTTGCCGGTATCGGCCTCCACTCCCGCGCCACGGTCATCCAGGACCATCACCACAGCCACGCGACCGTCCGGGAGTTCGATGCCCTGACAAGAGTAATCGGCGTCACCGTGTGGGATGTCGGCGTCCGCCTGCTCGTACTGGTCGGTGGTCACTGTGTCGCCGGAGAGCACATCACCCAGGGTGATGGTCTGGGTCGGGCCTGTCACCAGAATCATCAGATGATCCCTTTGTAAACGACCGTGCGCACGTCCACATCACCAAACAGGTTCAACTTGAGGTAGTTGCGGTTCTGCGGCAGAGAGGCGTTGTTGAAGTCGTTGTACTGTTTGTTTCCGTAGCTGGCGAGGTGGTCCCCATCAGTGGGCAGCGCGGCGGTTCCCTGGTCGAATGACGGCTGCCAGCTCCCACCCATGAGACGGCAGGCCATCCGCGTGGGCGTGGTACGCAGGTCGGTCAGCGTGTCATTCCAGGCCTTCACGCTGGTGAAGGCGGGGCTTGATGTCGTGTTCTCGCGGGTGAACATGGACGTGCCATTGATGACGCCGTTGCCCCTCATCCCTGGAAGGAACTGGACCTCATTCCCTGCGTTCACGCCTACGGCATTCTGCCCGATGTACCACGTCATTGACTGGAGGTCGGCCGCATTCTCAATGCTCACATACGTCATCAGCGGATAGCGCCCTGTCTGGAACCCGCCCGCGCCCATGTCGACGTTGACGAGCCCACGCGCGGAAAGCGACCCTTCAAACTCCAACACGCCGCTGGTAATCCGCATGACCGTGGGGCCAGACGTACCAACGTAGTCCAACACCCAGTTCTGGTTGCTCCCGCCTGGTCCGGTCGGGAGGACGTGGGTACCAGCGCCGGCCGTCAGGAAGTTGTACGAGCTGATACCGCTGATATCCACCAGCGTCTCCAGCCCACCACCAGCTCCGGCGGCTGCCCTGCTGTAATCATGGAGCGCAGTGGCCACGACGGTCCCGCCAATGGTGGCATCCAGCGCCAAGACCCCAGCGTCCCCGTCTGCGTCGCTGCCTGGAGTGTAGGCCCCCAGGCCGCTACCGGCCCAGCTCGTACTGCCCACAGCGTTGACCACTCTAGCGGTGTAGCCGTCGATGGACCCAGCGTCTGGGCCTGTGAAGGACCCGAAGGTGTGAGCTGTGAGGCTGGCCCCGGAGGCCTTGGCCTGGGTCGTGGCTGCGGGGGGCGTCACATCGTAGGCGGACCCACCACCACCACCAGAAGCGCCACCGCTGGCGCCCGTGGTGGGGTCAAAACATGGAGTGATTCCCACGGCTTACTCCATCCAGAAGATTTCGGAGCCCGTGAAGACTGCGCCGCTGGTGGCGTCGTCCACCTTGGCGAACAGGTACAGCGTCCCGTTCCCTGGCCCCAGGAGGTCCTGGCGGAGGGCGGCGCCCACCTTGAACACGGCGCACTTGGTGCCGGCCGTGGTCACACCCGGGGACAGCGGGGCGGTAACGTCCGGGACCAGCTGGATGTCCCCCGCGGGGTCCTCACACAGTCGGATGGTAACCGTGGTGGCGCTGGTGGCGCTGGTCAACACCACCTGCATGGCGTCCACGATGCCGAAGAAGTTCGTGGTGGCGCTCTTGAAGACCGGCAAGTACTCCGTGAGGTCGTGCGCGTGCACGTTTCCTGTGGTGTAGCCGGTGCCCAGGGCCTGGGTTCCCACGACGGGGCTGTGGTGCAGGAATCGGGTGATCTTGGTGGGCATTGGTCCCTCCTCGTCTTGGACGGCTGACCTGGCGCTATTCTACTCCCGCGCCGCGCCTTCTGCCAATGATTCTACCGCCTTAGCCTCCCGCATCCGCTCCCCTGGCCCCACCTCGAGGGGGAGGGCAGCCGTAGCGGCGCCCGCAGCTCCCCGGGGGAGGATGGCGTCTGCGAACACGCGCTGGGACGGGAGGAGGGCAGCGCCCAGCCGTAGTCCGCGCTCCGCCATCTCCGGCGTGATGCTCCGCAGGGCCTGGACATTGCGGAGGCCTGTGGCGCTGGGCTTGATGACGTAGAACCCGTCCGCCCCATCTGTGGATTCCCCGCCCTTGGCCTTGATGTATGGCACCCCTTCTGGGGGTTGTTGCGCCCACTGCCGTGGATGGTTCTCCAGCTCTCCCGTGTCCTCGTTGGGGACCTGGAGCGCCAGGCCCTCCGGCGGGTCCACGTACTCTGGAGCCAGGAGGCTGTGGACGCCGTCGTACCATCCAGCCGTCCTGTCTGGGTCCAGGGCGTCCGCCGTTAGGAGCGTGGCGTAAAACATCTGATCGTCCGACAGCTCCGCCATGTCCACCTGGCCCGGGTCGTAGTTCCCGGCCTCGTCCAGGCCTCCGAGGATGTCCAGGAGGGTGAACAGCTTCTCCGTCATGTCCTCGGCCGTCTGGGCTCCGGTGCGTCCAATGCGCTCCCCCAGGTACTGGCTCCCGTCTCCCCACCCACGCTGGAAACCCTCCACCAGATTGGCGGCCACGTAGTTGGCGGCGCCGGTCACGGTTAACGCCACGTCCAGGGGAGCAAACAGGGGGTTTGCTGGGCCGTAGAACACGCGGCCGTCATCTTCGAAGCGGATGGTGGCGCGGACCTCGTCATCCCCAGCCAGCCCATACGGGTCCTCGGCCTGGGCGCGCTTGACGTGCGCCCGCATGATGGACCGAACGGCGCCCGGGTTTTCCGCCACCTTGGCCACCATCTCCGACAGGAGCTGGTAGTGCTGGGCTGCCGTGGCCACGTACTGGCCCAGCTCCGCGGAGACAGCGTCCGGGACCTGGGAGAAGTCCAGCAGACTGCGCCGGGCCAGGTCCGCCGCCACCTCTGGGGACTCACCGCCAGCCAGCCCAGCCTCAAACACGCCACGCCGGTACGTCAGTTCGATGGCCTCCGCCATGCGGGCACCCAGGGAGCGCGTGGCCGGATTGGCCACGTCCAGGGCGCGGCGGAACCTGGCACCCAGGCCGGCCTCCTCTGCTGACCTGCGCGCACTCACTAGGAGGTCATTGGCCAGGGAGCCCACGCGCTCGGTGTCGAGCGCCGTAGCCCCCAGGCCGTACTGGTCCACCAGGTCCTGGATGTCGTCCGGGGTGTACACCGTGCCATCCGGGGCGCGGAGGATGCCACCATACCGACGGTTGGCCCATTGCCGCGGGTCCAGCCTCCGGCCCAGCTGGCCCAGGGTGCGCGCTGTGTTCTCCAGGCCGATGGTGGCCACGGACAGGACTGGCGCCCCGACGAGGCGGCCCAGGACCAGTGGGAGGTTCGGGATGGCGTACCCGTAGCGCAGGCCGAACACGGCATTCCTGGCGGCGGCCACGCCACTGCGGAACAGGTCCCCAGACATCTGGGTCCACCCAGCGCGCTGGCGCACAGGGACAGCGTCCACCAGTGCGGCGAAGTCCTCCCCATGCTGGGCCAATACGTTTTCGAAGTCGGACGCGGCGGCGTCATACTGGCGGGCCACGTCCCCGAACGCTTCCGTGCGAGGAGCCAGGGGAAGGCCTGGAGGCGCCACGTTGCGGGCCAGCGCTGTGGCCTCGTCCTCTGCGCGGAGGAGGCCCTGGGCCACGGCCTCCGCTTCCCGGCCCTGGGCTGCAAGGCTCTTGCGTACTGTCTCCTCCAGGAAGTTCTTAAGGAGCGCCATCTGGGCGTTCTCCTTCCTGATGGTGGCGCCAATGAAGGACGAGGAGGTGGAACTGTCCCAGCCCTTGACCACTTGCGAGGCCACCAGCTGGCGGTCCAGGTCAAGTAGGCGCTGGACTGTGGGCAGCTCCTCCGAACCCTTGAGGAGGGGAGACACGGCCTCCCACAGGGAATCCTGGTTCCCGCTGTACAGATAGGACAGCGTCCGCCGCCAGACACTCTCCGCGGACTCACCACCAGACCCCAGCTCCGTCATCTGGTCCAGCGCCTTGTCCACGCTGCCATACTCCTCGGCCAGCTCGTCCAGGACCTTCCCTGTGGTGCGGAAGGCCTGCGCGGCCGTGGCTTGGATGTTCTTGCGGGCGCGCTCGACTGACAGCGGGGCGCGCTGGCCGGCCTGGCCCCGCATGGCGCGGAGTCGGCGGCCCACCATGCCGTCCATCAGTCTGGGGTTGTCCGCTCTGGCCACGTACGTCTGGAGGTCAGACAGGCGCCGCGTGGCCGTGGCCACGTCCGGGGCCGCACGGAGGGCAGCCAATGACCGGACCTCCTCGAGGGCCAGGCGGAGTGTCTGCGGGTCCACCTCGTCCCATGAGTTCACGCCACGGAGGCGGCCCACGGGCGTGTCCGTCCCGCGGCTGGCCCACTTGCGCGCCACCTCGTCCGGCGTGGAACGGGTGAACAGCTGCCCAGCCGTCCGTGGGTCCTCGCCCAGCTCCCGCGCTGCCCTCTCCACCAGGGAGCGTGTGGCCTTCCCTCGAGCTGTGGCCGTGGTGGCCTGGAGCCCATCGGCCGCCACCTGGGCCGCCAGCCTGTCCGCAGCGCGTCCCAGGTCCGCCGCCAGCGCCGGGTCCTCCACTGCCGCCTGGAGCCGTCGAAGCTCTCCAGCGATGGCCGGGGCGTCCCGCTCCACCACGCGCGCCACCTCGGCCTGGGCTGCCTTTCGGATGCCCGGGGCCAGCTTCCGTGGTGCGGCCACGGAGTCCGTGACCATAACGAAGTCCCCCGGGGTGTTCCGTACGATGGCCTCCTGGACGCGCAGGAAGGTGGGCGCAGACTCGGCCAGCGCCCCCACGGGTACGTCCGGGTCCTCCCCCAGGGCGCGGGAGACAGCGCGCGCCACCTCGTCCGCGCTCCGCCCTTCCGTGGCTCGGACAGCCTCGAGGGCGGCGCCTGTGGCCTCCTCCCCCAGGGCGATGGACTCCTTCCGCACCACCTGTTCCGCCACGCGCTTGACCAGGCGCGCGTCTGCCTGTGGCGTCTTCGACACAGCGGCAGCCACGTCCGCCAGGACGTTGATGGGGCGCACGTCCACGGAGTCCGCAAACCGCAGGAGGTTCTGGGTGGGTGACAGGACCGGAGCGTACTTCCCCAGGAACGTGCCCAGGCGCTGGGATGCGCGGGCGGCCGTCCCAGGTCCTGCCGGGATGGGGAGGGACGCCAAGGTCCCGGCCCACCACGCCGCGTCCTCGTCCCCGTACACCCGGGCGTACTCGTCCCGGAGGGCGGGGACGCTGCGGAACTCGTCACCCAGGCCGCGGCCCACTGTGACGTTCCTGGCCAGTCTCCGCAGCGTCTCCGGGTCCCCGGAGGCCAGCCGCCTCTCCTCTGGGTCCATTGCGCTGGGGGCCGTCCGTAGTGGTCCCTCCTCTGGGGTGGGCTCCGTGCGGACTGTGGCCACGCCGGGGAGCGGGATGAATGCCCCCAGGCCCGCGGCCTCCATCTGGGCGCCGATGGCCCGCCGCGCGGCTGGAGTCCTGGACATAGCGCTGGCCAAGTCGTCCCCGCTGATTGTCTCCGGGAGGCCCAGGCCCCGGCGGACCTCCGCCACCTTGGCGCCGAACTCCTCCGGGTCGATGGGCTCGCCTGTGGTCGGGTCCGCGTCGTACCCCAGGAGGCCGAAGTACACTTCACTGGCCACGTTCTCCAGGGTGCCCAGGCCTCCGCGCAGGACAGCGCCCAGCGGCGTCTCCACCACAGCGCCAGTCCCAGCGGGGCGGCTGAGGACACCAGACACGGCCGCCTCCGGCTCCTCGAACTCCGGGACAGGCTGGCCAGCCGCGCGGGCCTCTGCGATGGCCTGCCGTTGGCGGGCCAGCTCCTCCCCACGCCTGCGGGCCTGGTCCTCTGTCAGGACTGGCTGCTGGGCCAGGGCCTCCACGGCCTCCTCCGCCGCTGTGGGCGGGCGCAGTTCTCCCGTGCCTGGGTCCCGGTACTGGCGCTCCACTCGGACAGGCTCCGCCAGCGGGGCCTGATAGACGGGGACCTGCTCAATGCGGGAGGGCCGGAAGAACGGCGCCACAAACGGGGGTGCGGCCAGCTGGGGGCGCTCGCCTATCTGGCGCGTGAACTCCAGGGCCTCCAGTCGGCGCTTCCGCTCCTCCTCGAGGTTCTGGCGGTACGTGGCCTGGGCGGCCTCTGCGCGCTGGCCTGCTGGCGTCGCAAAGTCCGGGAAGGCCTGGGCGGTCCGCTCCTGGGCGGCCGTCCTGGCCTCGAGCTCGAAGCGGGCGCGGCGCTGCCTGTCCCCCTCAAACTCGGGGAAGGGCGTGGCCGCCCTGGGGGCGGGAGCCTGCTGGCGGGCCTCTGCCCTGCGGGCCAGTTCCCGGCGGGCCAGTTCCCGGCGGGCCTCGTCTGGAGTGGTCACTGTCCGCCGCCCACGATGGCCTGGAGTTCCTCGTCTGTCATGTCCTGGAGGGCCTTGGCGGGCGCCGGGGCGGGAGCGGCTACCGGAGCGGGAGCCGGAGCGGGGGCCGGAGCTGGCCGGCCGGCCAGGATGTCCACGGCCTCGGACTCTGTGATGTCGATGGGCTCCAGGGGCTCCTCTGGTGGTGGCGTGGTGGCTCGGACCCGTGGCGCTGGGCGTGGGGCGGGAGCTGGAGCTGTGAACGTGGTTTTAGGGAACGTCATCGTGGGCATGGCCGCCGCGGCCCCCTCTGCGGGGGCCTCCTCAGGCTGGACCATCATGGAGCGCATCACCTGGCGGGACTGTTCTGGCGTCATGCCGGAAGCGCGCGCCCTCTGGTACGCCCTCCGGGCATCCACTGCGCGAGCCTCCGTGGCGGCCTCCGCCTCCTTGGCCTGGGCCAGCTGCACGCCCAGCCTCTCCTTCTCGGTGCGCGCGCGCTCCAGCCTTGCCTGTTCCCTCTGCTCGAGGGCGTCCAGCTTGGCGTCTGCCTGGGCCTCCTGGGCCTTCCGCGTGGCCTGGAGCTGGGACTGGGTGGGGGCGTCCACGCCCTCCCGGCGCTGGCGGTCCAGTGCGAGGCCGAAGCCCACCGCGGCCTCCAACTCTCCGCCCTTGAGGACCTTCCCCAGCTGGCGCTCCAGGTCCACCACGGTCCACTCCGTACCGGACGCGGCGTACTGGTCCAGCAGACGGGACACGGCCACTTGGTCCCGTGTTGCGGCGGACAGCTCCTCCCCGGCCACCTCCTCCAGGAGACGGTCCGCGGTTCGCGCGTAGCCGTACATGGGGGTGCCCTTGTACTGGCCGTAGATATCGTCCGGGTCCAGGCCCCGCTCCAGCATCTGGCGGCGCAGGCGCTCCAGGCCTGGGTCTGTGTACCCGGGCTGGAGCTGGGTGGCGCGGCCCTCGAGTTCCGCCACCTTCCGGGCCTGGTCCAAGTACCGCGCGTCGAAGAACTTGCGTTCGTCGTTCCGGTACGCCTTGGCCGCCTTGGCCCGGTTGTACGTGGCCTGGGCCACGCGCAGGCCGGCCGCCAGCTCCTCCTCCGAAGCCGTGGGGAACTGCACGGACAGCTCGTCCGCAGTCACGCGGCCGTCATCCAGGAGGCCCAGGTACGCCCGATAGGCGTCCGCCTCCGTGGCGAATAGCGAACCCTCCGCCAGTGCGGCAGCCTCCCGCCGGTTGGCCTCGGCCTCCCCCTCGAATCCGCCAGCGATGCCAGCGGGGCCTCCGAACTCGACGATAGCGGCAGCGCGCTGGGTGAGCTCCAGGTCCCGGGCCTGTTCCGGCGTCAACCCGGCCTCTCCACTGGGGACGGCTGGGCGCTCGCCAGCGGGGAGGCGGGAGCGGAAGTCCGCCACCATGGCCTCCGTGGCCCCCAGGCGCGTGGCGTCCGCCACCACGGCCTCCACCTGGGCCTGGGTCATGCGCCGCGGCCCAGAGTCTGCGCGGGCGATGGTGTCGAGGGCCACGCCCACCTGGTCCGGCGCTCCAGCGGCTGGGTCCAGGGCGGCAGCTGCCCAGGTAGGTGTCCGCTGGGCAGAAGCGCGGGCGCCTCGAGCGGTAGCCACGGAACGGGCCGCCGCGATGTTGTCCCGGTTGACCATCTTCAACAGCTCGGAGGCCAGCCCACTCTGGTCCTGGACGGCCGCCAGGGACTGGTCCAGCTGGTTCAGCTCGCTGCGGGCCTGCGCAGCGTAGGACTGCGCGGCCTGGAACCTCTGCTGTTCGTCGGCCAGGTCCGTGTTGATGCGGTCAATCTGCCGCGCGTAGCGGTAGCGGGCGTCCAGGGCATCCAGGTACTTGTCTCGGCGTGGCATCTTCACTTCCTCGGGGGGGCGCGGAGGGCGTGGGGGTCAGGCTGACGGGCCTGGGTGGCGCGCCGGTACTCCTCGATGAGTTCCGCGTCTGTCTTGACGGCGCCTTGGCGGATGCCCTCCAGCTCTGTCTGGAACTTCTGGGCGGCCTGGGCCTCGAGGGCGCCAGCGCCAGCGGCAGCCGCCCCGGTGAACATCGAAGCGACCCCCCCAGCGATACCCGCGCGGCGCATGGCGCGGCCCTCCTTGAGGGCGGCCACCTCCGCACGCTGGGCAGCTTCGGCCGCGCGGTCCGCTTCCGTCTCCATCTCCCGGGCGCTCTCCTCGAGCTGCGCGGCCTCCTGCTGGGCGACCTGCTCCCGCAGGAACACGTCCCGTCCTGTGACCGTGGGGGCCGCGGCAGCCTCCCGCAGCGCCCGGGACTCCTGGCTGCGCAGGATGGCGCCACGCTGGGCCGTGGCCTCTGCGCGCAGGCCCTCCCGCTCTCCCTCGGCCAGCCCCAGCTCCCCGCGGGACTCCATCTCCTCCAGTTCCTCCAGGCGCTTCCGGTCCTCTGCGGAGAATGCCTGGCGGGCCTGGGCGATGGTGCCAGCGCCCTGGGCAACGCTGCCCAGAGCCTTCGCGCCAGCCGCGAGGCCAAGAAGGGTTCCAATGGCCATGGGGGGCCTCCTTACAGGTACGTGACCTCGATGGATACGCCCCAGTTTAGGACGGCCGACCGGTCAATAGTGGAGAGGGAACACAGGCCCACAGTGTAGCGCTGGGGGCCGGTTGTGGTGTCGAGGTGGACGCCATCGTGCTGGCCGTACCCGATGTAGGTATAGGGGGAGTCCGCGCCCTTGGCGTCGGTACCAACACTCCAGCCGTTGGTGTTGTTGACCACCTCCTGGCTGGCTGACGCAATGACCAGGCCCACGTTCCCGACGTACGGGGCGGTGTAGCTGTAGCGGTCGGACGTTCCAGGCCCGCGGGAGCCGTCATCCGGCCCAGCCTCCACTTCCCACCAGTAGTGGAACAGGATGGTGGCCGGGGCGCGCAGGTCAATGGTGAGGCCGGTCCCAGGCTGCTGGACCCACTGTTCCGCGCCTGTGTAGCGGCGGCCTGTGATGGCGCTGGTGGTGAAGGACACGCGCACAGCGGCGCCGCCACTCCACTGGCTGCCCTGCCATCCGCTGACACCGTGTTGGAGGCCTCGGATGGGGTCCCACTCCGGCGCCTGGACGTGGCGGCCGTCCACGAACTGGACAGCGCGCAGGTCCGCGCCCACCACCTGTTCGTGGAGGTACACGCGCAGGGCGTCCAGGTTCCCCTGGACATCCGCAGCGTCCAGCGGGGTGGCGGTTGTGAACGTGTTGGGCGGCGTGTAGGCCATGCGGCTACCCCATGCGCTGGTGTATGGCGGACAGCTGGCCTGTGGTCAGCTCGAGCTTCTGGGACGCGCCGCCCACGGCCGTGAACAGCTGTAGACGGTTCTGGGATGCCGAAACGGCCGCGTGGTAAATGCCGGTCACCACCACGCGGAGGCCGTAAATGGTGGTTGAGCTGGTGGGATTCAGCCAGTAGCAGCCAGACACGCCGCCCCATTGCATGGCCAGGAGCGTCCGGTCATTGGTGGCGCCCTCCACCGCGTTCCCCTCCTTGGAGTACTCCAGGTAGGCCGGAACGATGGTCTGGGCCGCCATGGCGTTCACGTTCTCGAACGAAGGACTCCCGCTCTGGTAGTCCCCCTGTCCAGGAACGGGGACCCAGTTGGCCAGGGCGCTGGATGTGGTGTCCATCTCGAGGTGGAGGACCCAGCAGGCCAGACAATCGTTTAAGTCGAACTGTCCCCCGGCCCCGTCATCAATGGCGAGCGTCCCCAGGTTCGGGTCTGCGTAGGGACGGCCCGACACCAGGGGGCGCGCGGACGTGTCCCAGTAGACGCGCAGAACATCCCCTGTTCCGATGGTCCAGCCGCTTCCGCCGAAGACCAGCCGCGTGGTCCCTCCGCCAATCTCGTACCGAGTAGCGGGGGAGCTGGTGGCGCTGGGGACCGTCTCCACGGTCGCGTGGTCGAAGGTCCCGGTTCCCAGCGGCGTGTGCAGGGCGTTCAACGTGATGATGGACTGGCCACGGACCTGGGGGAGGTCCACAGAGCCGGCCGCGTGGTTGGCCAGGTCCAGGGCGCCGGGCTGGGAGTAGGCCGTGAACCGCGTGTTCAGGTCTCCCGCGTCTATGGCGGCGCCTGGGTTGATGCGGTCTTGGATGATGCGGGACACGGGGACCTCCTACCGGTACCGGGCGATGGCCAGGACCTTGTTGCCAAACAGGTGAGCCTGCATCAAGTGTGGGTTGGGGGCCGGTGTCAGTGTCGTGAACACGATGGCGTCATCCTGGCCCGCTGGGGTGTACCTCCACTGGTACTCCACCTGGAGGTCCCCCTGGGGGAACAGGCCGCCACCCACCACGCGGAAGGACCCCATAGACCGGGCCACGCCCAGCCGTTCCACCATGGTCACGCCAGCCACCTGGATACGGAACTGCATCCGCTTGGGGTTGGCTGGGTGGTAGTTGTTGGATGTCTGCTGAAACCCAGGGAACAGGGCCACCTGGCCGCCCCATTCAATGTGGAGGTGGCCACCACGGAAGCCGGTCAGCGTCTGCGTGTGGGCCGTCTCCCAGCCCCCGCTGTAGTTCTGGTAGGTGATGGCCGCAAACTGGTCAGCCAGGCCGCTGGTGGAGCGGTACTGCGTTTGCTCTCCGCGGGTCGTACCCGTCCCCCACAGTGGACCCTGGAGGCTGGCCGGAGCGCCACCGCTGGCCCACATCTGGTGGAGGGCGTAGGGCTGCACGTTTGTGGGGTCGTAGGACAGCTGTGGGGTCTGGGTGCGGTCCAGCGTGGTGATGGCGGACTGGCTGGCCTGCATTTCTGCGTTCAGCTGGTCCGCCTCCGTGGTCTGCGAGGTCCGCGCCTGGTGTTGGGTCCAGTACTTCATCCGCGCTTTCCTGCGATGGTGGAGGTTCCTGGCGTCCGGTACTCCACTTCCCAGCCCACCACCAGCAGGTCATCCGTGGTGGATACCTCGAGCGCGAACCACGCACAGGATTGCTGGGCCACGCCGATACGGAGCGGGACCAGCTGGGTGTCCTCCCAGACTGCGGAGCCGATGGTGGCGGAGTCGAACACGGGGAGGTTCTGGGCGTCGGGAGGCTGGGCCAGGTAGGGGCGGCAGGTCAGGCCCTCCCGCTGGAAGTCCTTGTAGGCCTCCGCGGTGATGTTGACGGAACCCGTAGTCATGGCCCACAGCGTGGCGTACTGGACGCGCTTCTGGAGCTGGGCGTCCCCCAGGTCCAGCCAGGCCGTCTTCATGATGCTGGTGGGCGGTCCGTTCTCCACGTAGGCGTCCTCCACGATGGCCCCGCCCATGGTCCGGCGGGAGCTGATGACGAACAGGCCCGCCGGGTCATTGTTCCCCGGCGTGGTGCCCGTGTTGTGGCCGAAGACCAGCGCCCCGTTGTGGAGGCGGTCCAGGGACCCCACGGGGAAGCCGGTACGCATGGACCAGCCTTCTTTCTCCGTGTGGAACACCACGCCCAGGTTCGGGCGGTCGTTCCCGTCCACTGGGATGTAACAGTGGTAGGCCCGGTCCATCGGGGAGTACCGGCCCACCGCCCTGGCCGCACAGTCCGGGGTGAGGCGGCGAAGCGTCCGTTTGATGGGCTCAGACAGGCGTAGCACCTGCATCTCTGAGCCACCATCGAACCCGCCCTGGAGCGCGTACACGCCGTCCTGGGCCAGGAAGACCACACCCAGCCCAGGGACCTGGTCAACCGTGTGGGGGGAGCGGCAGGCCACCTGGGACGTGACCGTGGTGGCCTGGAACCCGCTGGCGTAGTCGCCAGACACCACGTCCACGCCGTTCTCCCGCAGGACCACGAGGACCCGGTAGTGGGCGAACAGGCGCACCACAGCGCCACCCGGGGCGGACAGGCGGATGTAATCCGCGCCTCCGAACTGGTCAGGCAGTCCCGGCTTGGAGAAGTACAGCGTGTTCGCGTCCGCGGGGCCACCATCCAGGAACAGGCAGTCCTGGTAGACGGCTGCCGTCCCAGCTCGAGGAGACGGCAGGGGGACGGAGTCCGTAATGGGCGGAGCCAGCGCACCCACGGCCGTGGACCTGTACGGGTCGAACCACAGCGCATCGGTGTTGTTGCGGATGGTGTCCAGCAGGTACAGGTCCGTGTCTGCGTACGTCGGACTGTCTGGGCTTACGTTCTGGGTCCGGTAGACCCGGCGGGCCACGGTCCCCTCTGGTCCGGTCGGCAGCTCCATGGCCACGCAGTACCGGAACCCCTCCGTGTTCTTCTCGAGCTGCCAGGACACCTCCGCCACGTCCGATAGCGGGGACTCGCTCCCGTTCCCCAGCAGGAAGGACACGCGGTAGCGGAACTGGGCAGCGTTGCCGGCCACCGTTGCGGAGGGGGCGGTAGCAAAGCCCAGGCCGTACGCCTTGGGGCGGCTGATGGCTCCAGGCTGGTCTGGCCACCACAGTGTCACACTGTCACCCGTGACCGTGTTGGCGGAAGCTGGGCCGGCGCCGGTCGTGCTGGTGATGGTCTGCACGTCCAGCAGGCCGGGAGCGGCTGCCTGGGCCGCCCAGCCCAGGGGGCGGAGGACACCAACACCCACAGCCACGGCCGCGTGGGTGGCGTCAGGCAGGGGCCACGGGCGCACCACCACGGGAGTGTCCCGCCCATTGGTGACCCGGACGCCGTCCGCCCATGCTGTGTACTGGCTGGGGGCCTCACCGGGCGCTGGGATGGTGCGGCCGTCCTGAAGCCC
>Ga0070754_10000694_pt1 | contig 29815 bp, 15 predicted proteins | sample VirMetDEL_Sep_01_FD_75181 | JGI IMG/M metagenome (GOLD analysis project Ga0070754, IMG submission 75181) | Aqueous microbial communities from the Delaware River and Bay under freshwater to marine salinity gradient to study organic matter... | ecosystem: Environmental > Aquatic > Marine >...
AACACTAAAATTGAATCCAAACCCAAAAAAACTCGTCAAGGGCAAGGGCAGCATACCAAATATGCAGCATCATCCCGTAATGCAGCACGTAAACGGTATAGGGGTCAAGGAAAATAAATAAAACATAGTCTTGGGTTAAATTAGAATGAAAAATTTGAAGTTTATATCTCAAGACAAAGAATTAGCACTGATTCAGGAGTTAACGTATAAGATTAAAATGTCCAATTGGGACATTCATCCAAGTAAAACTTGCTTCTTGTGCGTTTCTCCTGATTATTCAAGTATTGTAACTCAACATCTCTCGCACTCATTGTCAATGGGGCGGGAGATTTTTCATATTGAAGCGGTAAACGTACCATTTCCAGACGAAGACCCCAAAAAATATCAAATTAATTTTGAATTAAACTATATTGAATGGGTTTTAGACTGGCAAAACTTTGTTTTGATAGAAGCAGGTGTAATTAAAGGTGGAACTTATACCTGGATTACAGAGATAATGAAAAAATATACTGAAAAAAACTATTATACAGTCGCATTATGTGAAAATATCAATAGTAAATTCCAAAGTGATATGGTTTCACTATACTATAATGATAATATAGAAGATTTGCATTACTGGTGGGAACAACCAAACAATCACTGGACATAAATCACGGGATAGCAACCCCGTAAAAAGTTCTGATCTAAACAATCAGGAGCAAAAATGGGACAACCAGCAGATCGTAATCAAGAATACATGATGGAAATGTGGGGAACCGAAGCATTAATAACAGATTATGGTTCATTAGCAAAAAAATTGCAATCAAATACGGAAAAAAGAATGCTTAGAGAGATAGTTGAAGATGATATCACTCCAAAAAAGCATGACTTTGAACATCAAAATGAAGTTCATGAGAAAATTCGTAACGATAATGACTATGATGATTGGTCATATGGCACAGAACCTACTTGGGGACATGAATGGTAAAAAAATAGGTATAAATAAAGCATAACTATACCTACTACAATGCCAATAGAGCGTGTTAGTTCTGGGTTTAAGGATATAAGCCTTTCTCTCAAAAGAAATCCTTTAACAAAAGACATTGTTGTATTGAGAAATCAAGATGCGATAGCACGCTCTATTAAAAATTTAGTATTCACATCAAAGGGTGAGAAGTTTTTTGAACCAGAAATAGGGTCTTTATTGAGTCGTTTACTATTTGAGAATATTTCACAAGATCTAGTTAATGATGTAAAAAGAGAAATTGAAGTTGTTATAAAAAATAACGAACCTAGAGTAAAACTTTTAGATGTAGTTGTAATACCAGATTATGATTTAAACCAACTAAATGTGGATATAGAATATTTAATTGTTGGCATTGAATCTTCTCCTCAGCAGTTATCATTCATATTACTACCCACAAGATAAATGTCATTAGTTAACGTATCATCACTAGACTTCAATGATATACGTGAATCTATCAAAAGTTTTTTAAGAGCTGATGGTAGATTTACGGATTATGATTTTGAAGGATCTAATTTTAGAGTTCTTTTAGATACTTTAGCATACAACACATATATTAGCTCTTATAATGCTAATATGTTGACTAATGAAGTATTCTTAGACGGAGCAACTCTAAGAGAGAACGTAGTATCTATTGCAAGAAATATTGGTTATTTGCCAAGATCCGTTAGGTGCTCTAAAGCAAGGGTATCTTTTTATGTCGATTTAACAGAATATGATCAGAATCCGATTTCAGTTGTTGTAAAAAAAGGAATTATAGCTTCTTCATCTGATGGATCACTTTTAAATAGTTTTGTATATTCAATTCCAGATGATATTAGATCTAGAGTATCTGGAAAATTAGCAGAATTTAAAGATGTTGATATTTTTGAAGGTAACTATATTGAGGAGACTTTTACTGTAGATTCATTAAATAAGAATCAAAGATTTATATTATCCAATAATAACATAGATACAAATACAATAAGAGTAACTGTAAGGGATAGCAAGACTAGCAGCAATTCTATAATTTATAAATTTGCAGATAATATTACAAATGTAAAATCTTCAGATAAAGTATTCTTTATCAATGAAATTGAAGATAGTAAGTATGAATTAATATTTGGTGATGGGACATTTGGCAGTGCTCTTTCAGATAAAAACTTTATTATAGTGTCTTATATTAAGACTAAAGGAGAACTTGCTAATGGAGTTAGATCTTTTGAATTTAATGGAATATTAACAGATAATAATTGAAATCCTCTTAATATCGATGTTCCTATATTAACAACAATAGAATTTAGTGACTATGGATCACCCATAGAATCAATATCATCAATAAAAAAATTCGCCCCTAGATTATATGCAAGTCAAAATAGGGCAGTAACAGCGTCAGATTATGAAACTATAGTTCCTTTAATTTATCCAGAAACAGAATCAGTTGCTGTTTTTGGTGGAGAAGAACTAAATCCTCCACAATATGGAAAAGTCTTTATTACTGTAAAACCTAGAAATGGAACTTATCTATCAAATTTACTAAAAGACTCATTAAAACAAAAATTAAAAAAATATTCGGTTGCTGGAATCATACCAGAATTTATTGATTTAAAATATCTTTATATTGAATACAATTCTTCAGTTTATTATAATATAAATCGAGGTTATGCTAACACGATTAAGGACAAGATACAGAATAACTTAGAATTATATTCAAAATCTAAAGAATTAAATAGTTATGGATCTAGATTCAAATACAGTAAATTTTTAAAGTTGATTGATGATACGTCAGAATCAATAACATCAAATATTACAAAAATTTCAATTAGAAGAGATCTAAAAATAACTGAAGGTACAACTACACAGTATGAAATTTGCTTTGGTAATTCTTTATATATAAAAAGAAAAACGGGTTATAACATAAAATCAAGTGGATTTACTGTCAGTGACATATCTGGAGTGGTGTATCTGGCAGATAAACCTATAGATGATGTTAATGGGGATCTCTTTATATTCCGATTGCAGTCAAAAAATAGTCCAGTAGTAGTAAAGAATAAGGTAGGAAATATAAATTATAAAACTGGTGAGATTAATTTAAATTACTTAAACATAATCTCAACCACAAAATTAAATGCTGCTGGAGATAAAATAATAGAAATATCAGCTACTCCAGAATCAAATGATATTATAGGAAAACAAGACCTATACCTACAGTTAGATACAACATCTTCAACTGTAAATTTAATAAACGATACTATCAGTTCAGGAACTGATCTTTCTGGATCAGGATATATAGTTACATCTAGTTACTTAAACGAAGACTTAGTAAGAATATAAAGACATGAAAAATAGAGTACAAATTCAAAATTTAGTTACAGATCAGCAACCATCTTACGTAAAAGAGTCTTATTCGGACTTCATACAACTCTTAAAGGATTATTATAAGTCTTTAGAGTTCTCTGGTGGTCCAACAAATATTCTCAATAATATTAATGATTACACAAAGCTAGAGAATATATCTGAACTTGTATTTTACACTGAATTATCTTCTAATATTGTTGCAAATTCAAAGTCAATTAGTGTTACAAATACTGATGGATTTCCTTTTAAAAATGGTTTAATTAAAATTGATGATGAAATTATATTTTATGATAAAAAAACAAAGACTGAATTTTTAGGTTGTAAAAGAGGATTTAGTGGTATAACTGGATATACCAAAGACGATTTCAAATTTTCCACTTCATTTAAAAAAGATCATACAGCAAACACTGTTGTATATAATTTAAATGCTCTATTTTTATTTGAGTTATATAAAAAATTCAAATCACAATACACACCAGGATTTGAAGAAATTGATTTTTATCAAGAATTAAATGAAAAAATATTAGTATCTAGAATTAAGGATTTTTATTCTTCAAGGGGAACTGATAAATCATTTGAAATATTATTCAATATTGTATGGGGTGTAGAAAGTAAAATAATAAAACCAAGAGATTATCTAATTCAATCATCAGATGCTGACTTTAGAGTAACAAGAAAAATTGTTGTTGAACCTTATGAGGGAGATCCTCTGGATCTTGCTGGTAGAACCTTGTTCGAAGACGTTAATGGTGTAGAGAAAAGTGCTTTTGCTACTATCATAACATCAGAGCTTGTTATTAGTGAAGGTGCAGAATTTTATTCATTAACATTAGACTATAATCCAGATATAGAATTCTTCAATTTTTCTGTTCATGCCAAAACAAAAGTTACTGATAATGCAGTTGCTGGACAAACATATTTGGATGTAGATTCTACTTTAGGATTTGATGACTCTGGTTTTATTGAGTTTTATGATAATGGTGTTTTAACTAAAGTAGAATATAATGGAAAAAATGATAATCAATTTTTTAACTTAACTTTACCAGTGGATATAAAATCTGGTACTAATATATTAGATAATCATTTTGCATATTCATTCAATGATAATGATGAGATAATAACAGTAAGGGTAAGGGGTGTTCTTGGAGATATTAGTTATGATAGAGAAGAAAGTTATTTTTATGAGGAAGATGACAATGTTAATATTACAGCATTGGGGAAAGAAAGTACAAAACAAATCCACAATACTTGGTTTTTAAATGTTGGTCCAACATATAATGTTAAGTCTTTATTTAAAGTATCGGAAAAATTAAATGGGATTTCTCAATATAGAGTAGAAACTTTTGATGATAATCTTTTTAGGGCAGGAGATGTATTTACATTAAACAGTAGTTCTGGAGAAGAGTATTCTAATTTTGTTATAAGTTTTTCAAATAAAAGAGTTTTTGATATCAATATTACTGCTTCTTTGGATACAAATAAAAAATATACTATCAAAAGAAATATTTCTAAACCAAAATTTCTTTTCAATTCCAACTTAAATATAGTTTCTAGTAACATTCAAAATGTTTATATTGATAAAGATGAGACTTATATAACTTCTTCACAATTACCAAGTTATCTATCAAGAGATGTTGGTGATAATACACTAACAATAAAATTTTCAAAGGTATTACCAGTCCCAACTGAAGAATTGATAATTGGAAATCATCCATTTCTTAGTGGTGATTCTATATATTACACTTATGATGGAAATTCTGGATTTAACATACCAGAAGGTCAATATTTTATAAAGAGAGTTAATGATAGCACTATAAAATTAGCTTCCAGTAGATCAAATATTAGATCCGAAAATTTCTTAAGTCTATTTGGAACGGCAACTAATAATAAGCTTATATTTACAAAATTTTATAATAAAACTTTATACCCACAAGACATAATAAGAATATACAATTCTCCAACAAATGAAGCACTAGATACTGAGAAAATTACAAGTCCTGGGTCTACTGGGTGCTTTTTAAATGGAATAGAATTATTAAATTATAAATCTACCGATACAGTTTTTTATGGGAAAATTGTAGAAGTTATTGTATCTTCTCCAGGAGATTCTAATTATGATGTTATAAATCCACCCAAAATAGAAATTGTAGATAATGTTGGGGAAGGAGGTTCTTCTGGATTTGGGACAGACGCTCTGGTAACTGCTAATGTTAGAGGTGGTCTAAAGAGTTGATGTAATCGATCCTGGATTTGGATATGAATCAGAACCAATTGTTACCATTAGTGGTGGAAATGGTTTTGGTGCAAAAGTAAAATGCAATTTATCCAGTAAAAAGAATGAAGTGTTGTTCAACGCATCTAACTTATATAATCAATTAAATCTATCTACTGGCACTATAGACTTTAAAAAGTTCAATAGATTTAAAAATTATGAAGCTGTTATTTATAACACTCTAAATCAAGATGCTGTTGGTGGATAAGTAGATGGATCAATATATTACATTACTTCAAATGATGGAATAACTGCAAAATTGTATAATAGTTTTGAAGAATCTGTTTCTGGAATAAACACCATAACATTTTCATCTTATGGAGATGGTATCCATAAAATCACATCAGTAACTGCAAAAAACAGTATATCTTCTGTTGATGTTTTGGATTCTGGACAAAACTATACAAATAAAATTTTATATTTTAATTCAAACAATATTAATAAGAATTTTGATACAATTAAAATAAAAAATCACGGATTTTTAGATAAGGAAGTAGTAATTTTTAATAGTGATGGTGTTCTTCCTACAGGATTATCATCAACATCAGAATACTTTGTAAGAAGAGTAAATGATGATGAATTTAAAGTATATGAAGTACTTCAAACAGATTTTGATAAAGACTTTAATTACAACAATAAATTAAGTATTCCATTTTCAGATTTTGGAAGTGGTCAACACAGAGTATCATATACACCAATAATAGTAAAAGTTGAAGCTCCTATAGGAATAAACACTGTTAGTAGTCAAACATTTACTGGAAAATTAAATCCTATCTTTACTGGAGAAATTTTTTCAACTTCAGTAAAAAATCCTGGTAGTGGATATGGTGATAATTCTATTGTCAATTATAATAGAAAACCAACTATTAATGTATACAATGGAGAAAATGCAAAATTATTACCAACTATTTCCAGTGATGGAAGAATTATTGAAGTAACAGTTATTGATGGTGGCTCAAATTATAACTCTGCCCCAGAGATCAAGATTTATGGTGATGGATTTAATGCAATTTTAACTCCTGTTATAATTAATGGAAGAATACAATCAGTTACTATTCTGAATGGAGGTTTTGGATATACGAAAGATACTTTCATAGAAGTAATTTCTAATGGATTTGGAGTATCTTTTGATGTCAATATCCAATCTTGGACTTTAAATTTGGTCGAAAAACTTTTCAGTACATCATCAATAAATGATGATGATGGAATAATATATGAATCAAAAGATATTACCAAAGAATTATCTTATGGTCATGGATTTACTCCAAGAGGAATTAGAGAGCAGTGTTTGGCATCATCCTTAGATAATGAAGGAAATCCAATATTTAAACAAGATTTACTTAACGATTCGGATACAATCAAATATCACTCTCCCATAGTTGGATGGGCATATGATGGAAATCCAATATATGGTCCATATGGATATGAAAATATTGAAGGTGGTGCCATTAAACAGTTGAGTAGTGGATATGAATTAAGACCAATAGTGGAGAATAGACCACCAGTAAGCATTTTTCCAACTGGATATTTTATTGAGGATTATGTATTTACTAATGCTGGAGATTTGGATATTAATAACGGAAGATTTTGTAAAACTCCAGAGTTTCCAAACGGAGTATATGCATATTTTTCAACTTTTAATACCACTAAAGAGTCTAGTGGTCCATATAATGGATTTTTAAAACCAATATTTCCTTATGTAATTGGAAATTCTTTTAATTCAAAACCAATACCATATAATTTTGAAGATTTTTCAAATTTATCTAGAAAATCTGTAGATAGTGATAATTGGTTTAGATTTACATCATATTTTGGATTTTCTAAAGATAATACATTCTATGATGGGTTGGTAAGTCCAGAAACATTTAAAAATGTACTTCCAAAAATAACTAATACTAGTTCTGGTTCTGTAGATAAACTAGATATTATCTCAGGTGGTGAAAATTATGCGGCAGGCGATGAAATTTATTTTAATAATGAAGGAACTTTTGGAAGTAATGCCTTTGCCATTGTAAAATCGGTTAGTGGTAGGGAAATAGGTACTATTACATTTAGTGAAGATACTTATCCAGATTTTGAATATTCTAGATTAGACACTGATGGTAATTACTTAGGAATTTCTAGTCACTTTATAGATATAACAAACCAGGATATACCAATTATTGATAATTGTAATATAATATCAACAAAATTTATTGGTCCTGTCAAATCATTAGAAATTAAGAAGAGTAATAGATTAACTATTTTAAATGATTTAGAAAATTCTTCACAAACTGGCATAGTCACATATTTAAAAGTCAATGGAGACTTAACATCTGTAATATCTATTGGTGATATATATAAATCAAATGAAGAATTGTTTAAAATTTTGAATATTTACAGTAAAAATTATACTGTAAAGATAGAAAGATCTTATGCTGGATCAATTTCTACTACACATTCTTCTGGTGATATTATTGAGGAATTACCAAGAAAAGTAATAGTTAATACTGGATTATCTACAGATAAATCATACAATACAAATTCTGAATATTATTTTAATCCTAAAGAATCTATTATAATAGATTCTGAGAATTTATTAGAATATTCTTATCCAATTTCATCATCACAGTTACCAGGAACTCCTTGGGAAGATGATGCCAATATCACTGGATCTATTGATTATTTACAAGAATCTCCTATAGAAAATAAAAAAGAAGCAGCTAAAATTAGTATCGCAAATACTACAGGAAACTCTGATTATTTTTTATATGGATATAATGGAGTAAGCTTGTCGAATGAAGAAAATGTATTCTCGGTATTTTTGAAGGGTGAAGAAGGAGGAGAATCTGTCTATTTAATAGTTGATGATGGAATTTTATATTATGGTCAATTAGTAACTTTAACAAATACGTATAGAAGATATACATTTAAGCAACTTACTTCTTCGGGGACACACAATTTTAGAGTTGGTACTTACGGTCCAGCAGGATTTACCCTAAATTCAACTCCAACATTTTATATTTGGGGAGCTCAAGTTGAGAGAGAAAATTTAAGTCTTTACTACGAAAATTATGCTTCCACCCTTCAACGTTCGGAGGGTAAGAGTGGACTATTGTATGTAAATGTTCCAGAACTGGATCCTGTAAAAACAAAAGATACTATACCAAATACAATATTTTTACCAAATCATAAATTTATATTGAATGATAAAGTATCTTATATAATAAATGATACAGATACTCCAATAAATGTATCTTATGCAGCAACAACAAAAGATCTTACTGATGTTGATTCTTTATACGTTGTACCTTATTCTAATCATTATATTGGTTTATCAACACAAAAAGTTTCTATAGGATCTACAAACCAGTATGTTGGTATTGGATCTGAATCTATTTTTGAATTGATTAAATATAATGATTATGGAGTAGGAAATAATCAAAAACTAAAAACAAATAGGGATGATGTCATTCAATCTAGCATTGTAAAAAAATATGCTAATATAATAACAAAATCACCTCATGGATTAGTTGCTGGAAATGAAATAGATTTGTCTTTGTCCAGCAATAAAACTAGAACAATAAAAGTATCTTATGATAATTTAGTTTATAGAACCTTAGTTAATAAAACTGAATTTAGTTCTTCTGATGTAGATATTGATTTAAATACAATAACCATTAATAACCACCAATTTAAAACTGGAGATAAGGTAATTTATAATTCAGAAAGTCCATCAATCGGACTAATAAATTCTGGAATTTATTATATTATAAGTATAAATTCTAATACGATTGCACTATCTACAAAGTATTATTCCGATATATCTGAGTTAGATTCTTCAATATTAGTAAATATTGGATCTCAACAAGATGGATCAATATCTCTTATAAATCCAGAATTGAAATTTTATAAAAATGAAAACATAATATTTGATCTATCTGATAGATCATTGCAATATAATGAAGACCCATCTTTTAAATTTGAATTTTATACTGATGTTAACTTCACAAATAAGTATTATTCTTCTTCAGATAAAACAGATACCTTCAATGTAACTTATGTTGGGGACATTGGTTCTGATGGAGCTTATGTTCAAATAAAAATAGACTCTGATACTCCAAAAACACTTTACTATAAGTTAACTCCTATCAATCTACCAAATACTCCAGTAACAAAGTTAAATTTAAAGGTAGATTTTAGTAATATAAAAAACTCTAGTTCAATACAAATTCTTGATAGTGTATATTCTGGTAAATCAAATATATCTGGAATAACCACCACATCTTTTATAATACCACTAGACTCTGATCCAGAACAATCTTCATATAGTGAAAATGATGGAATAATTACATACAAATCCATTTATGGTACTGGTCCAATAGCAGAAGTCTCTTTAGTATCACAAGGAAGAAACTATAGAACTTTACCCTATGTTACTAAAGTAGTATCTTCACAGGGTTCTGGAGCTATTTTCTTACCATTTTCAAAGTCAATTGGTAAGATAGATAATATAAAATTATTAAATCTTGGATTAGACTATCCTTCAGATAAAACATTAAGACCATCTGCAATTTTCCCAAGTACATATAAAATAGAACCGTTATCAAAATTCAAAAAGATAAAAATATCATCTTTCGGTACAAATTACTTTGTACCTCCACAATTAGTTGTTATTGATGGATTCACTGGAAGAGTTAATACTGAAGCAAGACTTAGATATGATATTGGAGATACTGAAGTAAATATTATTAGAAATACTACTGGGCTATACAATGTTACACCAAAAATACTACCAGTAAATAATCCAAATGGAATTAGAATTAGTAATATTACGTTTGATAGCATTACTAATGATGTTACAGTCGCATTTGCGGTTACTTTTGCAAATGCTTCAGACTTTCCATTTAATGTTGGTGATAATGTAATCATTGAAAATACTAATATTGATTTAAATATTGGCGGAAAGGGTTATAACTCTTCATCATATGGATATTCTCTATTTAAAGTTAAGCAATCAGATCCAAACATCGGTGGCGAGTTTCCTTCTATTGTATATAATATATCAGATGTACTTAAAGTTGGTGAATCTCCAGGAGTTTATGATGAATTTGAATCTTTTGGTACAGCAACACCAGAATCATATTTTCCAATCTTTGATATTACCCTAGAAAAGGGTTCATTTAATGAAAATGAATTAGTCATATATGAAGACAATGTTGGAGTTGTGGAAAGATATGACCAGAACAATGAGTATATAAAAATTAGAACCAATAAAAAATTCTCACCTGGAGATATAATTTATGGTCAATCTTCAAAAAATCTGGCACTAATATCATCAGCCTTTGGATCTGAAGGAGATTACAAAGTATCTTCAAGCAGTATAGTTAGAGAGGGATGGAAAAAAGAAACTGGTAAGTTAAATACATTTTTCCAAAGATTGTCTGACAATGATTATTATCAATATTTTTCATATTCGGTAAAATCTCCATTAGATTTTACTGTTTGGAATCCTCTGGTTAGTAATTTAACACATACTGTTGGATTTAAAAAATTCAGTGATCTGATTTTGGAACCATCTGATAATGATCTTTATAGAATGCCAACAGAACAAGATGATAACGTTGTTGTTGCAATATCAGATCTCACAGAATCAGTGAATCTTAATGCAGTTAAAGATTTTGATATTGCCAGAGAAAAGAGTATTAAAGTAGATGAATCTCTTGTATCTAATGAGATACTTTTTAATTTACCGTTTTTGGCAGAGTATAGAGAATTTATAGGTAACAGAGTTTTAACTATAGATGATATTAGTGATCAGTTTGATTCTAATACTAAATCATTTGGGATTTTTGAAAAGAATAATCCAATATTTGAGGTTGAATTTGATGGAACAGACTCTAATGTAGTGCTTGTAGATCAAAACAATATAAACTTAGGAAATCACTACTTCGTTAGTGGTGAGGAGGTTGAATACATACCACACGATGAAAATCCAAACAATGGAATACAAATATCTCCAATTAATTGGCCAGGAATAGGAATAACATCAAGATTACCTTCCAGATTCTATATTATTAAGGAAGATAATCAGAAAATAAGTATAGCAGCAACAGTAGGTGATTCTTTACAATTTAACCCAAATAGAGTAGATATTGTAGGAGTTGGTGCTGGAGTTACTCATAGAATTAGATCTATTGATGCAAATAATAGACTACTTATAACAATAAATGGAGCTATTCAATCACCACTTGTTGGATCTGGATATACTATAGCAACTTCAAGTTCTATTGGAATTGGTGATACAAATATATCAGTAAATACTATCGACTTTATTAAGTCTGGAGATTTACTAGAAATTGATAATGAGATTGTGTTGGTAAAATCTGTAAATAAATCACTCAATCAAATTAATGTTGATAGATCGGTAGTTGGAACAAAAGAGGATACTCACAATTCCAATCAAATAATATCAAAACTTTCTGGTAATTTTAATATTGTTGGTAATAATTTAAACTTCTCAGAGGGAATATGGGGCAAAATACCTGTAGGATTTGGAACTACTGCAACATCTGCAAATGAAATTGACTATACTGGATTGACCACATCTTCAAAATTTAGTGGGAGAGTGTTTTTAAGATCCGCACTTAACTTTTTATACACTAACGATTTCGACAAAGCATATGATAATAACTATGTTTATGATGATATTACTACACAATTTAATGGTATATCAACAACATTCAATTTAAGTTATGAGGGAAATAATATTACAATATCCCTTACACAAATACAATTCTTTTAATTGATGGTATATTCCAAGGACCTCAAAGAATAAGCACTCCAAAATATAGCATTTATGGAGACTACAAACTTTTTGTTGATGGTGGAAATTTAAAAGTAGGATTTAACTTAAATCCAACAGACCCAACAATAACTAAGGATGTAAATGTAAATCGTTTACCAAAAGGTGGTATAATAGTTAGCGTAGGATCTACAGAAGGATTTGGATATCAACCACTAGTAAGTGCTGGTGGAACAGCAATAATTAATCCGTTAGGCGTTCTTACCTCTGTTGCTATTGGTAACACTGGATCTGGATATAGATCTGGTTTACAAACAGTAAAAGTTGGTGTAAGAACAGATTCTGATACAATTGTGTACTTTGGAGAAGCTGTAGTAAATGGTGGATATGTAACTTCTGTAAACATAACTAATTCTCTATCAGGATATGATCAATCAAATCCACCAGAAGTTATTTTTGATGCACCTTTAAGTTATACAAATTTGCCATTAATATATTCACAAGGTTCTAGTGGAATTGGTACAGAAGCAACGGTAGATTTGGTTCCAAGTAATGATGGAACAATACGTTCTTTTGAGATTAAAAATTATGGATATGGATATAATGAAAATGATTTATTTACAGTCTCTATTGGGGGAACTGTTGGCATACCAACATTAACTGGCATATCAAATTTTGAACATTTTGAATTAAACGTTACAGAAGTATTCAGATCAAAGTTCTCTGGTTGGAACGTTGGTGAATTTATAATATTGGATGATATTTCCAAATATTTTAATGGAGTAAGAAGATTATTCCCATTACAGATAGATGGTGAAGATATATCATTCTATGCAAAAACTAGTTCTGGAATTAGTTTACAGTCAAATCTATTGGTATTTGTAAATGATGTACTACAAACTCCAGGAGAAGGTTATCAGTTTAATGGTGGAAGTAGAATCAGATTTACAGAAGCACCTAAAGGTCAATTAGTTGGATTTAGTACTGTTGGTGATACTGTAAAGATTTTAGCATATACTGGAACATCAGAAATTGATGTTCGACTTGTAAGAGTTTTACCTTCAGTAAAAGTAGGAGATAATGTACAGATTTTTAGTGATGTAGATTCCAACCTTACTCAAGAAGAAAGACTTGTTGTAGATGTGAAGTCAGCTGATACAATTATTACTAATAATTATGCAAATGTTGGTGTTGTTTTAGATGAATTATATGAGAGACCTATTAGTTGGATTAAGCAAGAACAAGATATAATAATCGATAATAGTTTTATTGGTAAAGATAGAGTTTATTATGAACCAATAATAAATCCAACTACAAATATACTCAATAGTATTGCAATAACATCAGAACATGTTTATGTTTTTGATACATCACTGTTCAATATTTCAAGAGAAGGTATAGAACCAACAGAACAAAGAAGAATTGAGATTATACCTACAGATCAACTCATTTCTGCAGAAGCAGAGGTAGTTTTAAATACAAATGGTACAATTGATAGTATAAATGTTACAAATCCTGGATTTGGGTACACAGCGGCACCAGAAATAACTATACAAAAACCATTTATAGATGGATCTCAAGCAACTGCTTTTGCATTAATGTCGGGATCTTCTGTAAATAGTGTGAATGTTAGTTATGGGGGAACAAATTATTACAATGGACCAATAAAGACACTATCAATTTATTCTCAAGGATCTGGATTTCCACCTTTATTTGGTGGCGAAACCATAATGACGAGTGCAAAATTACATACGGTAACTGGTGTTGGAAGAAATGCAACCGTAGATATATCGGTCAATTCAGAAACTTCCATTACATCATTAACATCAATTAATGATAAGGGAGTCAATTATTCTGTTGGTGATATATTAGAACTTAAAGTTTATGATAACGTTGGTCTTGCAAGTTCTTATAGAAGATGGCCTTTAGAAAACTCTATAAAGTTTATTGTAAATGAAATTGAACCACCTCCAATTTTAATTGCACCACCATGGAGAAATACTGAGGAATCAATTTTCGTTAATTATTATGGTGATTATGGAGTAATAGTTGGTTTTGACACGTCTAGAATTTCAGAATCAACAAATCAATATTTCCTTGGACTAGATTTATTTATTCCTATGGATTCGGATTTAAGAAAGAATGGAGTATATGATGTTGGTATAACTACAGGAGATTATTTTAATATTACACATACTGTATTTGGAGATCCAAGTGGAGGTAGAGTTTCTTTACCTTCTGGATTTACTGCACAAACTGGACCTTTACCAGATCCAGTTGGAATATCAACTATTTTTACTGATATGGTAGTTCAATGCTATGATTGGTCAGAAAAAATAGTTACAATACCATCTGGAATATCTGGATTACCTGTTGGTATAACAACTACAGTTAAAAATGTTATTGTTATACTGTCAAATTTAGCTCCTGGGCAGAATCCAAGTAATACTGGTTTTAATAGTGTAGAATTGTTTGGCAATTATGTCTGGGGTAAAGTTGATTTAACAAGAAGACTTAGAGCAAAACCATTTACTGCATTCTCTGAAAATCAATCTGGTATAGGAACAAACCCAATTTTGCGTAGAAAACTCCCACTAAAATATGATGGGTATTTTGTCTGATAAATAAATAAACAAATCTTAGTTAGATAATAGAAATGGCTGCAATCATAACTGATTACTTGAGAATAAATAATGCCAAATCTTTTGTGGAGGATATTCGAGATTCTAATCAGTCTTACTATACTTTTGTAGGACTACCAAATTCAGATTCTATAAGTCCTTCTTGGGATAGTAATCCAATTTCCCCAAAAGACTGTTTCGATGAAGATAATTCATATTGGGAATCATTAATAGCATTAAAAAAAATATCACCAGATGACATAAGACTCGTTGTTAGAAAAATTCAATGGGAATCTGGAACGATTTATGATTCATACAGACATGATATTTCTAGGACAAATCTTTCTAGACCGTCCAACAAAACAAGTTTATATTCATCAAATTTTTATGTAATTAATAGTCAATTTAGGGTTTATGTTTGTTTAAATAATAGATTGGATCCAGAAAATACAAATGGAAAACCCTCACTAGATGAACCAAATTTTACAGATTTAGAGCCAAGATCTGCTGGAACTAGTGGTGATGGATATATTTGGAAGTATCTGTATACTATCAATCCAAACGATATTGTAAAATTTGACTCCTTAAATTTTATTCCAGTTCCAACTGATTGGGAATCAAATTCGGAATATACTAATATTAGAAATAATGCATTATCTAGTGGTCAATTAAAAACTATTTTTATAAAGGATAGAGGTCTTTTAGTTGGACCACCAAATACGACATATACAAATGTACCAATATCTGGTGATGGTACAGGAGCAGAATGTACAATAGTTGTGAATAATGATGCAAAAGTAGAATCTGTTACAATATCTAAGGGTGGAAGTGGTTACACTTTTGGTACTGTAGATTTAATTAAAGGTTCTGTTCCTTTAGGTGCATCATCTCCAAAGTTTGATGTTATTATCCCACCAGTAAATGGACATGGATATGATGTATACAGGGAATTGGGTTCTACAAATGTATTACTCTATTCGCGAATAGAGAATGATGTTCAGAATCCAGATTTTGTTACGGGAACAAAAGTATCTAGAATAGGTATAATCAAAAATCCATTATCTTATAATTCAAATACAATACTTACTGATGATAGAGTAACTTCTTTAGACGCTATAAAACTTATTGGTTTAGCACCAAACCAAGATGATTATAAAACTACAAGATATGAACCAAATTCAATAATAACCCAAACAATTGGTACTGGAGTGACCGCTGTTGGTAGAGTTCTTTCTTATGATAGTCAGACAGGAGTTTTAAAGTATTGGCAGGATAGGTCTATAGTTGGATTCAACACCGATGGAACAATAAATGATAGACCAACCTATGGATTATCGATAAACAAATTTACATCTAGCGTATCAGATGGTGGAGAGTTGAAAATTGTAGGTGGTTCTAGTGACCTATATATTGATAGTGGATTTGGTCAAAATAATAATCCAGGTATAAGTACTGTCATAAATAATAAGACGTATTATTTAGGGCAAAATTTTGTAAATGGAGTTGCTCTACCAGAGGTAGAAAAATATTCGGGAAACATAATTTATGTTGATAATAGACCATCTATTACAAGATCTGTGAATCAAAGAGAAGACATTAAAGTTGTATTACAATTCTAAATTCCGTTAAAATCATGCCACAAGAAACAAATTTAAATATATCTCCCTATTTTGATGATTATGATCCCCTAAAAGGATATCATAAAGTTCTTTTTAAGCCAGGTTTTCCAGTACAATCTAGAGAACTTACAACTTTACAGTCTATTTTACAAAACCAAGTTGAACAAATTGGAACACATTTGTTTAAAGAGGGGTCAGTAGTTATTCCTGGAAATTATTCTTATAATAATGAATTAAATTGTGTAGAAGTAGAGAGTCAATATCTAGGAATAAATTTAGACTCATTCAGGGGAGATTTGGCTGGGATTACAATTAGGGGACAAAATTCAAATCTTAAGGCAAAAATAGTTGATAGTATAGGAACTGAATATTCTGATAGAGGGTATATTACATTATACATAAATTATCTTTCAACTGGAAATGATGATAAGGCGGTATTTGATGATAATGAACTATTGATTTTAGAAGAAAATCTAAATTCAACTGCTGCAGTTTTTCAGCAAGGGCAAGCATTTACAACCACTGCACCTACACAATCAACTTCTATTGGTTCTGCAGTTTTTATGCAGGAAGGAGTTTACTATCTAAGAGGAACTTTTGTAAAGGTTTTAGCACAGACTTTAATATTAGAACCTCATGAGAATAATCCATCATATAGAATTGGATTTGAAATTTATGAAAATATTGTAACATCTGGACAAGATAATAGTTTAAACGATAATGCTTCTGGATTCAATAATTATGCAGCTCCTGGTGCAGATAGACTACAAATAAGAGCTGTTTTAGCAAAAAGACCAATAGAAGTAGATAAACATGAAAACTTTGTAGAACTCTTTATTGTAAGATCAGGAGGCGTTGAGAAAGCATATAACAGATCAGTTTATAATGATATTGGAGATGAGCTTGCTAGAAGAACTTATGAGCAATCTGGTGATTTTTATGTAAAATCATTTTCAGTGTCTGCAAAAGAAACTCTAGATGATAGAAAAGGTAATGATGGAGTATTTAAATCAAATCAATTAACTAGAAATGGTAATGTACCTAGAGAATCTTTGGGGACATATAAAATTTCTCCAGGAAAAGCATATGTTAAGGGTTATGAGATAGAATATTTAACTTCAACATATCTAGATTTCCAAAAACCAAGAACAACTAGTACATTAGAAAACCAAGCAATAAACTATTTTACTGGTCCATCAATGTCTCTTAATAGAGTCGTTGGTGCTCCAAGAATTGGATTTACTACATCATCTTTAATTAGTTTAAGAGATAGTAGAATTGGAGAAAACCAATTTATTCCTAGTGGCAAAGAAATTGGTATATCAAGAATATATGATTATGCTTTAGAAGGTGGATCTTATGATACTGCTGTTCAAGAATTAAATACTTGGGACATATCTTTATATGATACACAATACTATACAGAATTAAATTTAAATTCTTCTGTTTCATGGACAACTCCAGTTTATATTGAAGGTAAGTCTAGTGGAGCAAGTGGGCATTTAAGATTTGACACAAATAGTGCAGGAATTGCAACTGTTTATGGTACAAGAGGAAAATTTATAAAAGGTGAGAAATTAATTCTCAATGGTGTAGATGGAAATTCATTAATTACTAGTGTAACAGAATATAAAACTTTAGATGTAAAATCCTTACATAGTACAATTGGTATTGGTGAGACTTTTAATGCAGACACAAAACTTTCTAATTACACTAGTGTAGGTCAAGTTACTGTTGGGCAAGCAGTTGCTAATGTATCTACTGTTGTTTCAACAGATGTTCAACTAGATAAAATATTTAAAGTTGGAGACTATGTATCATTTACAAATACTGGATTAGTGTCTCCAGAATATAAAACTTATGGTAAAGTAGTAAGTATAACAGATGAATATACTATTGGAATTACAAGTGTTAATGAAGTAACAGGAATAAATTATGGTTTAATGCCTTCTTCTTCTGATGTTATTGCATTGGACTTTAGTTTGATTGGAACAAAATTGCAATCATCTACAGATAATACTTTATATACACCATTACCAAAAAAATATATTTCTAATGTTGATTTAACAGAATCAGAAATTACAATTAGAAAAGAATTTAATTTAGTAATAAATCAGAATGTTACTAATACAATTCAATGTGAATCCGATGAAGCATTTTTACCATTCGATGAAGAAAGGTATGTATTAATAAATTCTAATGGTGATTTTGAAGTATTGACAGGCGATAAATTTATATATGGTGATAGATCAAAATCAATCACCATATATGGAATGTCTACCAATGGACCTGGAAGACTTATAGCAACATTATCAAAAAATAGAGTCACTAGTAGAACAAAAACTGCTAATAGAGCAAACTCTATTATTGTAAATAAATCTACATTAGTTTCTTCTGGTATTGGAAGTACGACTTTAGATGATGGACTAGAATATGGAAGTTATGGTTATGGTCTAAGAGTTCAGGATAAAGAAATTTGCTTGTTAGAACCTGATGTAACTAAAGTATATGCTATTTTTGAATCTTCAGATACATTTGAACCTGTATTACCTTCTTTAACATTAGCAAATTTAAATGGTCAAACTGGTAGAACTGATGATTTAGTTATTTCTGAAGTGATTAAAGGAGAAACTTCTGAAGCTGAAGCAATTTATGTAGAAAATATAAATTCTTCAAAAATATCTATAGTTTATTTAAGCGATCTTGCATTTATTATTGGTGAGACAGTAAGATCAGAAAAAAGCAATATTTTAGGAACAATTTCAGACATTGGACAAGGATCCACAAATATAACAGATAGATACACTTTAGATTCTGGGCAAAGAGATACTATTTGTGATTATTCTAGAATCATTAGGAAGGAAAATTCCAAAAGTCCAAAAAATCAGATAAAAGTTATTTTCGAATCTGGAGAGTTTTCTTCTTCTGAAAATGGTGATATTACAACCGCCAATTCTTATTCTCAGTTTGATTATTGTGACTTATTAAGTGTAAAAAATGATGTCAGAACCTCAGACATTATTGATATTAGACCAAGGGTATTACCATTCAATTCAAATTCACAACTATCACCATTTGAATTTACTTCAAGACAATTTTCAGACTCAAATAATTCTGCAAAAAATATTCTTGCATCAGATGAATCTATAAGATTAACATATTCTCACTACTTGGCAAGAATTGATAAATTGTTCCTATTAAAAACTGGAGAATTTCAGTTGTTAAATGGAGTTCCTTCAGAAGATCCTTTGCCACCAATACCTATAGAAGATGCTCTTGAAGTAGCTACTATATCAATACCACCATATTTGTGTGATATTGATGATTGTGAAATAAAATTAAACAAATATAAACGCTATAGAATGGAGGATGTTGGTCAACTAGAACAGAGAGTTAATAATTTAGAATACTATACTGCATTGTCACTTTTAGAGTCAAAAGCAGAATCACTAACAATTCCAGATTCAAATGGACTAACAAGGTTTAAATCTGGAATATATGTTGATAATTTTAGTACTAGAAAAACGCAAATTAAGAGTTCTAGGGTTACTAACAGTATAGATCCAGTAAATCTAGAACTAAGACCTTCTCACTTTACTACACAAATTGATTTGCTTTTGGGTGGAAGATCTTTACTTGGCATTGGAACTACTTCAGGTACAGTTGCAGATTCTGAATTTGTGGATGATCTTATTGGATCAAATATAAGAAAAACTGTACAATTACTAACATTAGATTATACTGATGAAGTAATAGTTGAAAATCCATTTGCAACAAGAGTTGAAAATGTGACTCCGTATTTAGTTACTACTTATGCGGGTACAATTGAGTTATTCCCATCATCTGATATCTGGATTGATCAAACTAGATTAAGACCACAAACAATAACATCAGATGATTATACCCAAACAAGATTACAACTAGAATATGCTGGTTATGATGCACAAACTGGTCTCGGTCCAATTGTTTGGGGTTCTTGGGAAACTACTTGGACTGGATCCACTTCTACGAGTACATCATCAACTACTAGAAGTAATTGGAGAAATCAAAGTAATATAAGAAGAGGAAGGGGTACTGTTAGAACTGATGTTAGAGATGTAACAACAACAACTGTAACCACTACAACACAAACTGGTTTTGATCAAAGAGATGGTAAAAGACTAAGAGTATCTGAACAAGTTGAAACTAGGAGTGAGGGAGACAGAGTTGTCAACACCTCTGTTATTCCTTTCATGAGATCTAGAAATATAGAATTTACTGCAAGAAGATTCAAACCTTTTACAAGATTATATGGATTTTTTGATGAGCAGGATGTAAATCAATTTATAGTTCCAAAACTAATCGAAATAAGAATGATTAGGGGAATTTTTAATGTTGGTGATCTTGTCAGAGGAACAAGAATTGGAAGAAGAGGAAGATTTTTTAGAGGAAGAAGATTATTCTTTGGTAGATCTTTACCAAGAATTCAATTTAGAGTAGCAAAGTCAAACCACAAATACGGACCAATATCAAATCCTAGTGATGTTTACATTGAGAGTCCATATGATCAAAATTATATAGTACCAGCAGAATATTCAAGTTCTTCAATATTATTGAACGTTGACACTAGATCACTATCAGGAAACAATCAATCACTGTATCGTGGATTTATTGTTCCAGGTATGAGGCTAAGAGGTCCTAATGGAGAGGCAGAAGTAGTAAATGTAAGGTTATTTACTGATAGTATTGGTTCTATAAAAGGATCATTCTTTATTCCAAACCCAAATGTACCTTCAAATCCAAGTTTTGAGGCAGGAACAAAGGTCTTTAGACTAACAAATAGTTCAACTAATACAAAAATTGGAGGACTTGTAGATAGTTCTGGAGAAGAGCAATATTTTGCTTCTGGAACTATGAATACAGTTCAAGAAACTATAAGATCTACACGAAAACCAAGATTTGAAGTTGTAGATACTACAGAGAGAAGACCAGCAGTACCAGATGTTCAAGTAACTACTGCAGTAGATAGAAGCCAAGAAACTAGATCAAGATTTATACCAGATCCACCGCCACCGCCGCCACCACCACCGCCAGCACCGCCAGCACGACCACAAGTTTTTCCTCAACCAGTAAGTGCTGGTCGTGGGCGTCCCGCTCCAGCACCGAACCAAGGACGTAGAGGTCAAAGAAATCCACCCAGAAGAAATCCACCCAGTGCAGGAAGATTCGCAAGACAACTAATTAGGTCAACTCGAAATAGGGATCCTTTAGCACAATCATTTTTAGTTAGTGAAACTAATGGTATATTTGTAACTAGTGTTGATCTATTCTTTAGAACTAAAGATCCAATAATACCAGTTACAGTTCAATTAAGACCTATGGTTAATGGGTATCCAACAAATGAAGTTTGTCCATTTTCTGAAGTTGTCATAAATCCACAACAGGTATTTACTTCCGAAGATTCTTTAACAGTAACTGAAGTATTCTTCCCATCCCCAATATATTTGGAAGGTAATAAAGAATATGCGATAGTTTTATTAAGTGATTCAAATGATTATACTGTTTGGATTTCAAAAATGGGAGAGATTGACGTATCAACATTACTTCAAGAAGAATCAAGACAAACTCTTGTTTCGCAGCAACCAGATTTGGGATCACTATTTAAATCTCAAAATGGATCTACCTGGACTGCAAGTCAATATGAAGATTTGAAGTTTAGACTATATGCTGCTACATTTAATAATGATTCCCCAGGAACTATATCATTCTTTAACCCAAGGTTGGATTTGGGTAATGATCAAATAGCTACTTTGGTTCCAGATCCTTTAGAATTTGAATCCAGAAAAGTAATTATAACAACTACAAATGTGATAGATATTACATCTTTAGATATTGGAAATACTATTAAACAACAAAACAATAGTTTTGTTAGGGGTGATGTTGTTGGATATGGTGGATCTGCTTCTGGACAATTAACCATAACAAATGCTGGAATTGGATATACTCCATCAGATGGTTCTTCTTTTACATTTAATGGAGTATCTCTAACATCGGTAAGTGGTTTAGGTAAAAATGCAACAGCAGATATTACTATAGGCGCTGATGGGAGTACAAATGGAGTTGCAATTGCAGCAACTATTAATTCGGGTGGATTTGGATATCAGCAAGGTGATGTAGTAACTATTGATAGTATTGGTTCACAACCTTTAGGAAAAAATGCACAATTTACTATATCCAATATTAATGGAATTAATCAATTAGTAGTGGATAATGTTCAGGGTAATTTTGAGAATAACACATCAAAATCATTACTATATGATAATTCTTTAGGAATAACCACTACTATTTTTGATACTGGTGGAGCAGATTCTGTCATTTCAAACATAGAGATTTCATCTCCATTTGAAGATGGTTTACATATTAAAGTAAATAATAAAAACCATGCAATGCATTCTAAAACAAATGTTGTCCAGTTATCAGAAGTAGGATCTGATATAGAACCAACTTCACTGACTGCAGAATATACTTTCTCGGACTCTGGTCCTGTTAGTATTGCTAGCACAACAAACTTCACAACATTTGAAAATATTGAAGTTAGTGCAACAAATCCTGGGTACATTCTAATAAATGATGAGATTATTTCATACACTGGAATATCAAATGGAACTTTAACTGGAATTACAAGGCAAATTGATAATACACAATCAATATCATATCCAGAAGAAACTACGGTATTTAAATATGAAAATAATGGTATTTCTTTAAGGAGAATAAACAAACTACATTATCTACAAGATGCACTTGTTCCAAGATCTATAGGTTTTGATTTTTATTACATAAAACTAGATACATCTCAAAATGGTATCAATAGAGATTCTGATCCAAGTGTACAGAAACTTTACATTCGTAAGTCAAAATCTGATGGTGGTGAGCTTGTAAATGCAACTCAAAATATACAGTATGAATCAATGAGACCTATTGTACAAACTTTAGTTCTGCCAGAAACTAATGTAACGGCAAAACTTAAGAGTATAACAGGAACTAGTGTAGATAGTAATGAAGTATCGTTCTTAGAAAGTCCAATAGTAGACATTACCTTAGATGAAACTAATTATTTTACAGAACCAAGATTAATAACATCAACGGTCAATGAATCCATTCATAATACAAATTTAATTTCAAATAAATCATTAGAATTAGAGCTAAGTCTATCTTCTGCTGATATTAGAGTTTCTCCAGTAGTTGATCTTGATAGAATAGGTGTTATTCTAACATCAAATAGGGTAAATGCCCCAATAACTGACTATGTAAATGATCCAAGAACTTCTACTTTAAACTCTGATCCTAATGAATTCATTTATTGTAACTTACCAGTTGAATTGGAAAATCCAGCAACTTCTTTAAAAGTTCTACTTTCTGCACATGTAAATATATTTAATGATGTTAGAGTATTTTATTCGATCTCAAATACTACAGAAAATGATCCAGTTTATTATCCCTTCCCAGGATACAATAATTTGGATGTGAATGGAAATGTGATTGATATTTCTGCTTCTGATGGTTTATCAGATAAGAAAGTTGTTAAGACTGATGTTTTATCATCAAATACTAATGATGTATTATTTAATGACTATACATTTACTGCAGATGATCTTCCAGAGTTTAGATATTTTAGTATCAAAATTATTGGTTCATCTACAAGTCAGTCAAATCCACCAAGGATAAAGGATCTTAGAGTAATTGCTTTGGCATAATGGAATATAATCAAAGACTAAAGGTAGAAGGTCATAATAATCTCGTTAGAGATACTGTCACTAACGGGATTATTAATACAGACAAATCTGGATATGAAACCTACATAAAATTAAGGAAAATGAAGTAAAGAGATTCTGTTAGAATTAATAAAATAGAATCAGATTTAAATAGTTTAAAGAATGATATAAATGATATTAAAAGTTTGTTATTAAACTTAAGCAAGAATAACTAAAATGGCAAAACCAACAACCAGAACAGAATTAATTGATTATTGTAAAAGGAAACTTGGATATCCTGTATTGGAAATCAATGTTGCTGATGAACAGATAGAAGATTTGGTTGATGATGCGCTACAGTTTTTTTATGAGCGCCATTTTGATGGGGTTATTCAAACTTTTTTAAAGTATAAAGTTACTCAAGAATATATTGATAGGGGAACCGCAACAATGGGGGGAGTTGGAATTACGACTACCACTGTTGATACAACTATTGCAGGGACTCCAACATCATTTAATTATTTTGAGACTGGTAATTATATACAAATACCAGATTATGTTATGGGAATCAATAAAGTTATGAATTTTGAGGGTGCTAACTCAATTTCTAGTGGAATGTTTAGTGTAAAATATCAATTATTTTTAAATGAAGTTTATAATTGGAGTTCTATAGAACTTTTAAGTTATAGTATGGTTAAAAGATACCTTGAAGATATAGATTTTTTACTAAGTACAAAAAAACAAATAAGATACAATCAGAGACAAGATAGATTATATTTAGATGTCGATTGGGGAATGCTTAGACCTGGGCAATATTTGATTATTGATTGTTATAGACTTTTGGATCCAGCAGATTCTCCCCAAGTATGGAATGATTCTTTTCTAAAACCATACTTAACAGCATTAATTAAAAGGCAGTGGGGTCAAAACCTCATAAAATTCCAAGGAGTTAAATTACCTGGAGGAGTGGAACTAAATGGAAGACAAATGTATGATGATGGAGAAAAAGAAATTGCTGCATTGATGGAGAAAATGTCTTCTACTTATGAATTACCACCGTTCGATATGATAGGTTAGTATTATGCCATTAAATCCATTTTTTCTACACGGATCTTCTGGAGAACAAGGTTTAGTTCAAGACCTTGTAAACGAGCACATTAAGATGTTTGGGATAGAAATTTATTACATTCCAAGAATATTTGTAAACGAAAAAACTATATTAGAAGAAGTCTCTAGATCAGAATTTACTGTTGCTATTCCTATTGAAGCATATGTAGATACATATGAAGGTTTTGGTGGAGCAGGAACTTTACTATCAAAATTTGGTGTTCAAGAAGTAGATGATTTAACACTAATAATATCAAAAGAAAGGTATGAGTTGGGAATACGACCCATTATTGAACCCATAGAGAATACAAAATTAACAGAGAGACCCAAAGAGGGGGACTTAATTTATTTTCCATTGGGTGATAAATTATTCGAAATAAAATATGTAGAACATGAAAAACCTTTTTATCAATTACAAAAAAACTATGTTTATGAATTAAAATGTGAGCTATATGTTTATAATGATGAAATTATTGCTACGGGTGTAGATGAAATTGATGATAATATAGAGGAAGAAGGATTTTTACAAAAACTTCAAATGGTTGGAGTTGGAACTACTGCAACAGCATTTACTGGTTTAGTGGATGGTGCAATAAGAACTGTTTCAATATCAAATAGAGGTTCTGGATATTTTGAATCTCCAAGAGTCGCAATTACTTCTGCACCAGATAATGGATTAACTGCTGTTGGAATTGCATCTATGATTTCTGGAATTGTTGATCTATGTGATACATCTGAAGAGTCTTTAAGAGTTCAAGCAGTAGATATTATAAACCCTGGATATGGATATACAGTGACTCCTCGTATAACATTTACTGGAGGTGGTGGAAGTGGAGCATATGGAGTATGTAAAATTGCAAATAATGCTGTAGGTGTAGTAACAATTACTGGTGGAGGTAGTGGTTATTATGAAGCACCTAATGTTACATTTGTTGGGGCAGGATTGACTGGATTTATTCCTGCTGTAGCATCAGCATTGATTAGTGAATCTGGAATAGTTACCTCTATTGTAATTCATGATAGTGGAAACAACTATGCTGAAGTTCCTACTGTTGTTATAGATCCTCCTGATGTAGTAATAGGAACTGATAAATTTATATTCAATGAAGTTGTTGTTGGATCTGCAAACAGTTCTACTGCAAGAGTAAAATCTTGGGATACTATTAACAAGGTCTTAACCTTGGGCAACATATTGGGAACATTTATTGATGGAGAGATTTTAACTGGATCTGAAAGTGGAGCACAGTATACTATTCTAAATAATGATATTTAAATTGAAGATAAATTCAAACAAAACAAAACTATTGAAATCGAAGCAGATAACATACTAGATTTTAGTGAGTCAAATCCTTTCGGAAATCCTTAAAAAAATAAAGCCATGTTTGATCATTTTTACCACCAAATATTCAGAAAAACTGTAATATCTTTTGGAACTCTTTTTAATAATATAAAAATTAAAAGAGAATCTACTGATGGGGTAGCAGAAGAAGTAATTGAAGTTCCATTAGCATATGGACCCACTCAAAAATTTCTTGCTAGGATTGAGCAGCAAGCAAATTTAAATAAACCAGTTCAAATGAGTCTTCCTAGAATGTCATTTGAATTTACAGGAATATCTTATGATACTGGTAGAAAATTAGCAGGAACTCAACACTTTACAACTACACTAAAATCAGATAAGACTGATATTAAAAAAGTATATTTTCCTGTACCATACAATATGGACTTTGAGTTGTCTATAATGACATTATTAAATGACGATGCTTTACAAATAGTTGAACAAATACTTCCATACTTTCAACCAAATTATACATTGACTATAGATTTGGTGGATACAATTGGTGAGAAAAGAGATGTTCCTATAACTTTAGAATCTGTTAATTTTGAAGATAATTATGAAGGAGATTTCACAACAAGAAGAGTTTTACTTTATACGTTGAAGTTTACAGCTAAAACATACTTGTTTGGTCCTGTTAAAGATTCTACCAGAGATGTTATCAAGAGCGTATCTATTGGTCTTGCTGGTGCAGATACTTCTGGTGCAGGAGCAAGAAATCTAATTTATAAGAAACCAGTAGCAACTAAAAATTATACAGGAATAGTTAAAACAACATTAAATATAGATACTTTACCAGATGCTACCATTCTTGATGTTGAAGATGGATCCCAAATAGCAGCAGATACTTATATAACAATTGACGAGGAAACAATTTATGTTAGATCAGTAAATGGTAATGAAATTACAGTCACAAGAGCTGCTTACAATACAGTAGCAGCTGAGCATGTTGGTGGTAGCGCAATATATGGAATAGATGAGTCTGATAATAATTTAATCAGTGCTGGTGATGACTTTGGTTTTAGTGGGTAAAAATCATGAAAGAACACTTCGATGACTTAAAATCAACTTTTAACGTTGATGCTGATATAGTAGAGAGAAAAAAAGAAAGAAAAGATAAAATAGTTCCTATAAAAGATCCTAATGAAGATATTACTAAAGATTATGAATATACCAGAGGAAATTTATATTCAATTATAGAAAAGGGTCAAGAAGCACTTGATAGTGCTTTAGAAATTGCTGTTGATGGTGGACAACCAAGAGCATATGAAGTTGTTGCACAATTAATTAAAAATGTATCAGATGCGACGGACAAAATAGTAGATCTTCAAAAGAAGATGAAAGAACTTGATGAGGAAAATCCCAAAGGGAAGACAACAAATGTTACTAACAATGCAGTATTTTTTGGATCTACAGATGAGTTATCTAAATATTTAAAAAATCAAAAGCGACTAAACGATAAATAGTAAAAAGCACTCTTTTGGATAATGGCCAGTTTTAATATAGATACTAAAGCACATTCTTCAGCAAGAAAGCAGAATCGAATTGCTGCTATGAAGGATTCTCCAAATGAAAATGAAAGAAAAGTTGCCGATAAAAAATTGCGTCCTTCTATGAAGGTTGGACTACCAACTATTAAGAAAGAAGAAATAAAATTAGTAGATAAAATTCTTGGAGAGGAGAGGTGTAGTGATGGGCACTATTGGTGCTCTGAAGAAAACTGTTGCAAACCAATTCCAAATGTTGATGAATCAGTTACAATTGAAGATGCTTTTGGTAACAAATTTGTAGAATTTATTGACTTAATTACACCAGAATCTTTACTCTCACAGAGAGAAGAAAAAGATCATGAAGTGTCCATGGCACATAAACAGATTAGTAAATCCCAAGAAAACTTAAAGAAAGTTAAGAAGAGTATTGGTAAAAAGGAAAAAAATCTTCCTGCCTGGATGCAAGCAAAACTTACTGATACTGAGCATAATACAGATGCTGTAGCAGGATATACAACAAAAGAAGGTATGGATCTTGCAAAAGCAGACATGGGAGATGTAATTAAAGATTTTCGTAAGTCTAAAAAACCTCAATTTAAAGGTAAGTCTGATGAAAAAATCCGCCAAATGGCGATTGCTGCTAAGTTAGAAGCAGAGCGTCAGAATGAGGAAGTTGAACTAGAAGAGGCAGTTAGACTACCTTCAGAGTTTGGTCATTTGCTATCAGTCATTGTTAGTTGGAGGGGACGTTCACAATATCTAAGAATGTTCTTCCCACAAGCAAAGTTACCTACAAAGAAAGATATTCAAGCAGAAATTGAGAAGGTTTATCCTGGAGGAAGAGTTCTTCAGTTCTCTACTTCAGATCTTCCTAGCAATCATGCAAATTTTGATTCCCCATTATTTAAAGTTACTACTAAAGAAGAAGTAGAACTTAAAGAAGAATGCGGCAAATGTAAAAAGACACCTTGTGAGTGTTCAAAGAGTGATGATATAGAAATTGAGGAGAAGAAAGGTCTTTGGGACAACATTCATGCGAGACGTAAAGCAGGAAAACCCAAAAGAAAGCCAGGTGATAAAAATTATCCAGAAACTCTTAATGTTGAGGGTAAAATGGCAACAGCACGCGCCAACGTTGGTGCTAGCAAGTGCTGGGATGGTTACAAGGCAAAGGGAACCAAGAAAAAGAATGGTAAAGTAGTTCCTAATTGTGTAAAAGAAGATGTTAATATCTCTGGAGGCAGTGTTGGTACAATTGTTATTGGAGGAGATCTGCCAAAAAAGTAGATAACGTCGGTGAACATTTTACCGCCGACGTTCTTTGGAGAGGAAGACTCTATAATATGGAAATGGTTATAGAGAATGGAGATTTACCATCAAGAAAAGAACTTGGTGAACAACTTCAAAATGAGTATCCTGGAGCAGTAGTTCAAAACGTATATCCATCTACACCTAAAGGTACAGTTACCATTACTAGTGCAAAGCACTACAATCATGGAACATTATCTTGGATTGA